>FPHD01000046.1_pt1 | contig 77482 bp, 70 predicted proteins | sample 1057311 | NCBI WGS metagenome assembly FPHD01 (sample SAMEA4473313, study PRJEB15554) | hydrothermal vent metagenome | biome: marine basaltic hydrothermal vent biome; feature: marine hydrothermal vent; material: water | place: Pacific Ocean | collected 2011-06-14/2011-07-23 | depth 1199 m | reverse complement strand
CTCACTTCCTAGTACGAGTACAGGTGGCTCTAAATTGGCTACCTATGTGGCTTCAACCTATGCTGTGGTACGTTACCAGTTTGGACTGAGCATCGCTAAGTTTGAGGGGATAGCAGAAGTGCTTGGACGCTTGGGTGCGAGTACCTATATGTTAGATGCAGCCAAAACCTTTACGCTTGGTGCTATCAATGCAGGTAAAAAGCCTGCTGTTGCCAATGCCATCATGAAATACCAAAGTACAGAAATGTTTAGACGTAATGTGATGGATGCCATGGACATACAAGGTGGAGCAGCCATAAGTAGAGGCCCTCGTAACTTGTTGGCGCATGCGTACTTTGGTGCACCTGTGGCTATTACCGTGGAGGGTGCGAACATTATGACGCGAACGCTCATCATGTTTGGGCAGGGGATGATACGCTGTCACCCCTATGCCTATGCGCAGATAGAGGCACTTGAAGATGGAGATGTCACAGCCTTTGATGACTTACTTTTCTCTCACATATGTCATGTAGGACGCAATAAAGCCAGAACCTTTGTTCTGGGACTTACCCGAGGGTATGCCCATATGCCTGTAAGCTCAGGTGTGGCAGGACGCTATGAACAAAAGCTTGCCTGGGCATCTGCGAAGTTTGCCTTTCTCTCTGATGTGGCTTTAGGTATCATGGGAGCAGGACTCAAACGTAGAGAGTCTGTCTCTGGACGTTTTGGTGATGTGTTGGCTCAGATGTATCTTATCACCGCAACACTCAAACGTTTTGAGCAAGAGGGCAGTAAAGAGAGTGATACACTCTTTTTAGAAGTATCAGTTGAAGATGCCTTTGGGAAAATAGATATCGCCTTTAGAGGGATATTGAAAAATTTAATGCCAGGAGTGATGGGGATTCCCTTGAGAGTATGGAGTTATATGTCACGTATCAACCCTATGGGGGAAACCATAAAAGATAAGAGTTTACATCACATCGCCATGTTACTTAGTGAATATGATGAAGTACGGGAGCATGTTTGTGGAAACATCTACATGGGTAAACGTGCAAGACAACTCCTCGAAGCAACCCATCAAATGCAGGCAGTTAAAGAGAGTTTGAGTAAAGAGAAAAATGAAGAAAGACTCACAGAAGGTGAGAAAAAAGAACTAGAAAGAGCAAGGGCTTTACAACATGAAATCATCACTGTAGATAGTTTTAAACATGAGGACTATTTCCGTAAACCCAAAAAGAGAAAAGATAAAAAGGATGAATGATGCGATTGACACTGAAATTCAGCTCTTTTCTAATCTACCTCATACGTAAATTTTCGGGTGCGAACATTACTGTTTCGGGAGAAAAGATCCCTGATTCTCCTGTAGTTTTTGTCGCCAATCATTTTACACGTTTTGAGACTTTTGTCGTGCCTCATATGCTCTATGAAACTTATGGAAGAACGTCACGATCCTTGGCAGATGACGGTGTATTTGTCGGGCTGTTGGGCAAGTATATGCGCTGGGTAGGAACAGTCTCAAATAAGAACAAGGCTCGTGACTGTATCATCGTAGAAGATCTGCTTTCAGGAAAGGATGACTGGATCATTTACCCTGAAGGCTACATGGTGAAAAATAAGCGTATTACTTTCGATAACGGAGAATTCTGTACCCACTCCCCGGAATATGAGGGTCCCATTCATACCGGAGCAGCGGTAATGGCACTTAAAACAAAAATACTCCAGACAAGAGCAAAAGAGGGGAACAACGAGGAGTTGAAACGGTTATGTTTAGCTATGGATATAGACAGCAGTAAGATCAATAAGGATCTCCAAATCAAAATAGTGCCTATATCGATCACCTATTATCCTGTAAGACCGGGGAAGAACCGTTTTCTTACATGGGTGGACAGTGTGGTACATCAACGAAATACCCGTCTGTTCGAAGAGCTTGAAATAGAAGTGAATCTCCTGATGGATGCGCATATGAACCTGCGTTTCGGTAAAGCTATAGAGTTGGATTCTTATGTAGATGAACTGCTTAAGAACAGAGATGATATGTATGATGAAAAGAAAGTGAACTATTTTATAGATAAACAGAGAAAAACATTGACGAATAGAGCAATGCAGAGGGTCTATTCCCAAATGCAGATACATTTTGACCATATTTTTATTTTAAGTCTGGTTACTATGCCTACGGTGAAAGTCTGTCCTTCTTATCTGAAAACACTTATTTACAAAAACGGACGTTCATTGAGAAATTTTGAAGATTACAATCTTCATGAAGAGCTTCAGAAAGAACTTTTCAAACTGATACTCGATGAGAACTATGAACCTTTTGTCTCAGCCATTGAACTTGCGACCAAGCAGCACATTCTCTATCAGGACAGTGACGGAGAATATTTGTTTGACAGATCACTTCTTGAAAAAGCATACCCTTTTCATAAAGTCAGAGTAAAGAATACCCTGCAGGTGATACTCAATGAGATAAAATGGCAGAAACCCATTGTGAAAATGTCAAAAGAGAACAGTCTTTACAGTGAAAAGGAGTTAAGAGAAGATAACTTTGAACATTTGAAAAAAAGTGACTGGGGGTATTATGAAACGGAGTACAGACTCTATCATGAAGACGCACCCACGAAAGAAGATAAAGGTGCACCCATTGTACTGTATGATGACAAAAATGAAACAGGTCTGGTTTTTTCCCACGGGTATATGGCAGCACCCAAAGAGATACGTACATTGGCTGAGTACCTATTTGCCAAAGGTATCAATGTCTATGTGCCAAGGTTGCGTGGGCACGGAACTGATCCGGAGGCGCTTAAAGATGTCAGTGCCAAAGATTGGGAGACAGATTTTGAACGGGCATTTACAGCGATGAGACAGGTATGTACGAAAGTTTTTATAGGAGGATTCTCCACGGGCGGATTGCTTGCCCTTTTACATGCTGCACAATACAAAGTTGATGGTATTATAGTGATCAATTCTGCTTTGAAACTACATGATCTTCGTGTGAGTTATGTAGTACCGACACTGCAGTTCTTTAATGAAATGGTAGGGTATTTACATGCCAAAGGTATCATGGAATGGATAGACAATTCCCATACGGAACAGCCGGCTGTCAATTATCACAGGCATCCTCTCTCTTCGGTAGCACAGCTTGAAAAAGTCATGTCCAAGGTGGAACAGACCGTGAAAAATGTTTCAGCTCCTATACTCATTATACAGGGGGACAATGATCCGACTGTAAAAGCAGAGAGTGCACAACTCATTTACAACAATGTAAGATCCAAAGATAAAAAACTGCTTCTTCTTCCGCGAAACAGACATAGTATTCTGGCAGATAAAGGACATGATGAGGTGTTTGCGTCCATAGAGAGATTTATACAAAATCATCTCTAAAATTTCAATCTGTTTTTACCTAAACTCTGCTATATTAAAAGCCTATTATTCGTAAAGGTAGCCTATGTCAGAAGAACCAAAGTCAACCCCGTCATTTACCCATTTACACCTTCATACGGAGTACTCTCTGCTTGATGGTGCAAACAAGATCAAAGCTTTGGCAAAGAAGGTAAAAGAGTTGGGCATGACCTCTGTAGCCATGACTGACCACGGTAATATGTTCGGGACGATCGACTTTTATAATACGATGCGAAAAGAGGGTATCAAACCTATTATAGGTATGGAAGCCTATGTGCATAATCAGGAAGAGTTGGGTGACAAGTCCGTACGTCAGCGTTTTCACCTCTGTCTGTATGCAAAGAATGAAACAGGGTATAAGAACCTAATGTATCTCAGCTCCAAAGCCTATATTGAAGGATTCTATTACTATCCGCGTATCAACTGGGACTTACTCAAAGAGAATGCAGAGGGGCTTGTCTGTTCTTCTGCCTGTCTGCAAGGTGAGATCAACTGGCACATGAACCTCAGTGATCGAAATAAAAAGTTCGGTGCAAAGGGCTATGAAGAAGCAAAACAGGTAGCACTCAAATACAAAGAAGTCTTTGGTGATGACTTTTATCTGGAACTTATGCGTCACGGGATCGGTGATCAGCACCGTATTGACAAGCAGATCATCCAACTCTCCCAAGAGACAGGCATTAAGATCATTGCAACCAATGATACGCACTACACGGTACAAAAAGATGCCGATGCTCATGAGGCATTCATGTGTATTGCGATGAACAAACTCTATGATGACCCAAACCGTTTACGTCACTCTGTACATGAATTCTATGTCAAGTCACCCCAGCAGATGGCAGAACTTTTTGCGGATATTCCTGAGGCACTTGAGAATACGCAGGAGATAGCAGACAAATGTAACCTTGAGATAAAACTGGGGAATCCGACACCGCCTAACTTTAAGTTTGCCAGAGAGAGAGCGGCAGAATCCGGTATTGAACTTCCTGAACCGGATATGGAATATTCATTGGAAAACGATAGGATTCTTTTTGTAGAAGAGTCCAAAAAAGGCTTGGAAAAACGTCTTAAAATTGTCCCGGAAGAGAAGCATCAGGAGTATAGAGATAGACTAAAAGTTGAAATGGACATTATTAATTCTATGAAGTTCCCAGGCTATATGCTGATCGTTTGGGACTTTGTGGATGCAGCCAAGCAAATGGGTATTCCTGTGGGACCGGGACGTGGTTCTGCCGCAGGTTCTCTTGTGGCTTTCTCTCTTGAGATCACCGATATTGACCCGATGCCTTACGGATTGCTCTTTGAGCGTTTTTTGAACCCTGAACGTATCTCTATGCCGGATATCGATATGGACTTCTGTCAGGCACGCCGTCAGGAGATATTGGACTATGTGGTAGAGAAATACGGACGAGTGAATGTGGCACAGATCATTACTTTCGGTAAGTTGCTTGCCAAAGGGGTCATTCGTGATGTGGCACGTGTGCTTGATATGCCTTATGCCAAAGCAGATGCCATGGCAAAGCTTATTCCTGATGAGTTGGGGATAGATCTTAAAAACTCGTATGCAAAAGAGCCCAAGATCAAAGAGCTGCTTGAGAGTGATCCTCAGGCAAAACGTACCTGGGAATATGCTTTGGCACTGGAAGGACTGAACCGTAATGCAGGAACGCATGCTGCAGGGGTTGTTATATCGAATGAACCGCTTTGGCAGAAGACACCGCTTTTCAAACCTTCTGGACTGGATACACTGGCAACGCAGTACAGCGGGAAATATGTAGAAGATGTTGACCTGATCAAGTTTGACTTCCTTGGGCTTAAAACATTGACGGTCATTGAAGAAGCACTGCAGCTTGTAGAGCGTCGTCACGGTAAACGGATCAACTTTGTTGAAGAGAATATTGAAGATCCTGCTGTGTATGAGTATATAGGCACAGGTGAGACACTCGGACTTTTCCAGATAGAATCGGCAGGAATGCAGGACTTGGCGAAAAAGCTCAAACCAAACGGTTTTGAAGATGTTATTGCAATGCTTGCACTCTACCGTCCCGGACCTATGGAATCAGGAATGCTTGATGACTTTGTAGAGCGTAAGCATGGACGCGCAGAGATCACTTATGCGTTTCCTGAACTGGAGCCTATACTCAAACCTACGTATGGGGTCATTGTCTATCAGGAACAGGTTATGCAGATCGTGCAGACCATCGGTGGGTTCAGCCTTGGTGGGGCAGACTTGGTGCGTCGTGCGATGGGTAAAAAAATTAAAGCTGAAATGGACAAACTTCAAGGAGAATTTGCTGACGGTGCAGTTAAAAAGGGCTTTGACAGACAAAAAGCCTTTGATCTGTTTGACCTTATTGTAAAATTTGCCGGGTATGGTTTTAACAAATCCCACTCTGCAGCCTATGCAATGATCACTTTTTATACCTCTTATCTTAAGTATTACTATCCTACGGAATTTATGGCGGCGATCTTGACATTGGAGAAAAATAATACAGATAAGGTTGTCCGGTATGTCGATGAACTAAAACGTATGGGTATCAAACTTCTTCCACCGGATATTAATAAATCAGGACTTATGTTTGAAGCACGTAATATAGATGGTGATGAAGTTGTTATGTTCGGTATGGGTGCTGTCAAAGGGGCAGGGGATATTGCCATCAATACTATGCTGGAGGCTAGAGGTAATGAGGAGTTTAAAGACTTCTCAGACTTCGTTTCACGTATTGACTCCTCTAAAGTTAATAAAAAAGTCATTGAATCACTCATCAAAGCAGGGGCATTTGACAGTTTCGGCTATAGTCGTAAAGCGATGCTTTCTCAGATAGAAGATATCATAGAAATGGCAAAAAAAGCCGGAGATGCCAAAAAGCAGGCAGTGAATTCTCTCTGGGGTGATGATGAGGAAATGACTTCTGTAACACTGGAACTTACAGATATGCCGGAATTTGAACCTATGGAGATATTGGAGATGGAAAAAGAGTCCTTAGGCTTTTATGTTTCAGGGCATCCTCTGGACAAATACCGTGAAACATTGACAGGTATCAACTATACGTTAAGTTCAGAGATAGATGATCTGGCAGATGGTTCACAGGCACTTTTTATTGGGAAGATTGAAGGTATTACAGAAAAAATATCCAAAAAGGGTAACAAGTTTGGTATAGCCAATATCATGGATCTGCATGGAAATATTGAACTTATGCTCTTTGAAAACCGCTTGAAAGAGTTGGATGAAGATTTTGATATCACCAAACCGATCGCTTTTAAAGTGAAGATCACAAAGGATGGTGATTTTACCCGTATGAACATCCTCAAGATCGAGTCACTCAAAGATGCTAAAAAAGAGAAGGTGAAGGTAAAAAAAGAGGAGAAACACACACCAGAACCTGACCAACCGCCGCTCATACTTGCACTTAACCTTATGCCGGATGCAAAAACAGTGGAAGATCTTATGTGTCTGGTTGAAAAACACCCTGGAAAACGTCCGTTAGAACTCCACATCAAGTCTAAACTTGCTGATGTTATTATAGAGTCAAAACTCAAAGTGAGTGAAATGATCCTTGCAGAGGCAAAGGAACTTGGGGTTTATCTGGAGGAGAGTCTGGATGTTGTAGATTAGGTTTTCTATTATATTAAGACAGTAAATACTTCTCACCTTTGGAGGGAAGGTGAGGATAAGGTTTTAGTAAAAAGGGATCGTACTTAAAACTTATATACTATTAAAACTACTTAACATAAAGAGGGACTAATATGGTATAACAGCCTTTTATTTGTTGAGGATAGACCCAATATCTTCCTCCCAAGATATTTCGGTTCAAATAGAAACCATTTGAACACTTAAAGTATAAACAACTTACATTACTAAAATGTTAAAGGCATAAAATATTACTGCACCAAGTAAATACACATACATTTCACAGTGAAAAGTGTACACTTCATTATGACTGAATGGAGATAAGTATGAAAAGACTCTCGCTTGAAACCCTGCAAAACAAGATCATTACCTATCAAGTCATAGTCATGCTCAGTTTTGTATTCGGTGTTCTCGGTTTTATGTATAACAACTGGCGATACGAGCATAATGAAAACAATAACAATATACGTATTGCAAGTTTTCAGATACTTAAGGAACTCTCCACGTTGGAGCAGATCATCTATGCCAACCATTATGACCATGACAGCATTAAAGGCAGCCCCCGTGACGGTTGGGTAAAAGTAGGGCTCATCGGTGATCTCTCTTTGTTCATTTCACCTGAATGCGAAGAGGCTTCAAAGGAGCTTACCATGCTTTGGAAAAAGAGTTGGAATAAGATACATACAGATGATAAAATCACAAATAGACTGATAGAAAAAATAGATAAGGTAAAAAGTGTTACACGGAATGTCTTAAAGATCCTGTATTGAGTAAAATAGAATAGCTATAAATTAAAATTATATATTTTATAATCATAAGTTAATCTTAATATTAATCTTAATTTTAACTTAGAATAATATAATTAGAGTAATAAACAGTAACGTAGTTACAAATAAATATATGAAGGAAAAAAATGAAATTCTTAAAAATGATTTTAGCATTAATAGGAGCAGTGGTTATTGCCGCTATGATCTTGATAGGTGTAAAATATGGTGGTATGCTTAAGCAGTTTGACCCTGAGGCAATAGGTGCTTTTTCGAATATGGCAAAACTAGTACTCGAGACCGGAGATCCGGCAAAAGGGATGATCCTCAAGAAAAAAATGGTTATTCCTGAAGGGATGACAAAACAAGAGGCAATAGATAATGCGATTGAAGTGATGGATGAGGTTGCCAGTCAACATGGTTTAGCCATGGTAGATCATAAGGTGATGCCTAGAAAAACAGGTATCTATACACAGATCCGTTCCTATTGTTCTCCTACTATCGCAGATGTATTTTTAACCTATTCTGCAGAGTATGTCGGATTTATGCCTTGTAGAATAGGAATTATTGAAGAGCCTAACGGTGATATATATTTGTATACTATGAATTTGGATCTTATGATACACGGTGGTAAAAAACTACCGCCAAAGCTACGTGAACTTGCAATGGAAGTCAATGCGGGTATGATGGGTATGTTTGAATCTGGAGCCGCAGGTGAAGAGTTGGAAGAATAGATAAAGATATTCATACATCCTTTAAACATAAATATTAATTATATATTTTATTAAGATTAATCAGTTAGAATATAATTACTATTATTAATGTTTAAAGGATTTGTTATGAAATTAAACAGGTTTATATTAGCAATTGTATTCATGATCGGGGTTATATTTGCCTCAGAATTAAATATAGAAGAAAGTATCTCTGAAAAAGTATCTCTTCAAGATGAAAATAAACATCTTAAAGAGAAAATAAAAAAACTTGAAGTACAACTGCAAAGATTTACTCAGGTAAAACCTGTAGTAAGTTCTGCTGTACTTCCTCTTCAGTCAGCAACAGAAAAAAAGACAGTAAGGGGAGCAAAATTTGTTCTGAGTACTACTGCTCCAAAAATATTAACTGCCTATTATGTAGCTGATTATCAAACGGTAGATAAAGTAAAAAAGAAACTAGAAACAAATGGTTTTTTACTTCTTTCTGTCAATGAAATACTTCCCCATAAGACAGTACTGATTTTTACGAATGCTGAACTTCAAAAAACCAACAGTTTTTTGTCAGCTTTACACTTATTGGTAAATGATAATAGCGAAATACGTGTACAGAACCCATCTTATTTCGGAGCAGCTTTTCTTCAGGATAGATACAAATATGGTCAATTTAAAGAAACACTTTTGAATTTAAAGGCAGTCTTGGGAGAGATGTATGAATCAGAAGATAAATTTGAATTCGATGAGCTTGCAGATTACAACTTTATGTTTGGTATGCCGGATAAGAATGATATGATCACTGTAGCCAAAGGCAATAGTCTTCTTAGTCGACTTAAGGAAGAGAATGCAACACAATATATCGCCTATTCTCTGCAACTTTCTAATGGAACTACACTTGTAGGACATAAACTTCAGCATAAAACATATGCATATCTAAAAACAATAAAAGAAGAACATAATGTACAGCTCTTTCCTTATGAGGTGATCATTAGGGAAAATAAAGCAGTGATGCTGCATCCCAAATATTATCTGGCACTCTCTCTTCCTTTGTTGAGTATGACAGATTTTATGAAAATCGCATCTGCACCTGCTGAGATAGTAAAAGATATAGAAAAAGCATATAAATAAGAAGATTCTAAAAGTATCTCTCTCCTTTGGAGTTAGGAGGAGAGAGATAGTGGGTTCTGGGAATAAAGATATATTAACTTGGGGACAAGATATATCTTATTTTTTAAAATGATATGTAGTTATTCTAACTATTTGAAGGAAGGGGATCATATTTCCCAAAACCCGAAATTGTTACTATATAAATAAGGACGTCAGTATAGGAACGTCTTAGTTATGAATCTATTTTTCTTCAGCAGTACCTCCTTCTGGTCGGGTTTCTTCAGTTGAAGCATTGTTATCTTCTTCAGACCCTGCTTCAGATGCTTTGTCATTTGCAGCATCCAGGGCTACTTGAGTAACGGTAAACTCAGCAGTTACCGGTTCCTGATTTGCCTGTATATTCAAGGTACTCATGAACATTACAGTAATAAATAACATAAGATTTTTTGTCATTTTTTATCCTTTTTCATGTGAGATATTTGGAGAATCTCTTTTTGTCTCAAATATGAACAAAATGTCACAGTTGAACAGTCAAATTGTAATTCATTTCTATTACCGCATTATTACCTTGAATAAATTTGTGTAATAAAGAAACAAATAATAAAGATAACTTTTTGGTAACCTGCACTTTAAATAGTTTAACGCTAAAAAAGTGTTACACTTTTATCACTAATCAATCAAATTAAGGAAAATATATGTCAAAACTACCAAAGATCATATGGTCAAAAATTGATGAAGCGCCGGCACTGGCAACCTATTCATTGTTACCAATCGTAAATGCCTTTACAAAGGCAGCAGGTGTTACTGTAGAGACTTCAGATATTTCATTGGCAGGAAGAGTACTTGCTGCAATGGGGCTTGCAAAAGACAATCTTGCAGAACTCGGAAATGTGGTCCAGCAACCGGATGGAAACATTATTAAACTTCCAAATATTTCAGCTTCTATCGGTCAGCTTAAAGAGTGTATCTCTGAGCTTCAAGAACAGGGATATGATATTCCTGATTTTCCTGAGAATCCTGAAACAGAAGAAGAAAAGGCTGTCAGAGCTAAATATAACCCTTGTTTAGGTTCAGCAGTAAATCCGGTGTTAAGAGAAGGAAACTCAGACAGACGTGCAGCAAAAGCAGTTAAAAGATTTGCACAAAACCATCCACATAGACTTAAAGCATTTGAAGAAAATTCAAAAGCGTATGTCGCCCACATGAATGGTGATGGTGATTTTTATGCGAATGAAAAATCAGTAACTATGGACAAAGCACAAAAAGTGACGATTGCACTTAATGGTAAAGAGTTAAAAACTATTGATGCTCTTGAGGGTGAAGTTTTGGATGGTACATTTATGTCTATTAAAAAACTGAGAGCATTTATCCAAAAAACAATTGATGAGGCAAAAGCAAATAATGTTTTATGGTCTATTCACCTTAAAGCGACTATGATGAAAGTTTCTGACCCAATTATGTTTGGTCATGCTTTTGAAGTATTCTTTCAGGATGTATTTACAAAATATGCAGACCTGTTTGCAGAGCTTGGAGTAAATGCCAGATTGGGAATGTCTGATCTAGAGAAAAAAATAGCAGGTCATGAAAAAGAAGCAGAGATCAAAGCTGCATTCCAAGCTGTTGTTGACAGTGATAGTCCAAAAATTGCTATGGTTGACTCAGATAAAGGTCAGACGAATTTCAATGCTTCCAATGATGTGATCATTGATGCTTCTATGCCTGTAGTGATTCGTGAAGGTGGTAAACAGTGGGATAGAAATGGTGATGCTGTTGAATGTGTAGCGGTGATTCCTGATGCCTCTTATGGTCTTTTTTATGAAGAGATGGTTAATGATTGTGTAAAGCATGGTCAGTACGATGTTGCAACCATGGGTTCTGTTGCCAATGTTGGACTTATGGCTCAAAAAGCAGAGGAATATGGTTCTCATCCAACAACATTTGAAATGGCAGAAGATGGAAAAGTAACTGTTACAGCGGAAGATGGAACAGAGCTTATGAGCTTCAATGTTGAAAAAGGTGATATTTGGAGAATGAGTAGAGCCAAAGACATTCCTATTAAAGACTGGGTAAGACTTGCTGTTGAGAGAGCGAGTATTGAAAAAGTACCTACAATCTTCTGGCTAGATTCTAACAGAGCACATGATTCTGAAATGATTAAAAAAGTAAACAAATATCTTGCAGATCATGATATAGATGGTTTAGATATTCAAATTATGGATGTGGCAGCAGCGACAAGATTTACAAATGCAAGAGTAAGAGAAGGGAAAAACACTATCTCTGTGACAGGTAACGTATTAAGAGACTACCTCACAGATATGTATCCTATTCTGGAGCTTGGAACATCAGCAAAAATGCTTTCAATCGTTCCGTTGTTGGCAGGTGGTGGTCTTTACGAAACTGGTGCTGGCGGGTCTGCCCCAAAACATGTTGACCAATTCCTAAAAGAAGGTCACTTGAGATGGGATTCACTTGGTGAGTTCTTGGCATTGGCTGAATCCCTAAGATTTATCGGTCAAAAACACTCAGATGAGAAACTCCAAGCACTTACAGAGGCACTTGACGAGGCAAATGACGGATACCTTGATAACAATAAGGCTCCATCTAGAAAATGTTGTGAACCAGATAACAAAGCCTCACATTTTTATGTAGCACAATACTGGGCAGAGGCACTTGCAAATGGAAAGAATACAGCGTTAGCGGAAAGGTTTGCCCCTGTGGCAAAAGCACTTCAGGAGAATGAAGACAAGATCATTGAAGAGCTTCTTGCAGTAGAAGGTAAAGCACAAGATATAGGTGGCTATTATCACCCTGATGATGCAAAAGCAGAAGCTGCGATGAGACCATCAGCTACACTTAATGCTATAATAGACGCGATATAGTCAGTCTACACACTTCACACGGGGCATTTTGCCTTGTGTATCACTTCTTTGCATCTAGTGTAAAAAGATGCACATAGAACGGTTGTTGCCTTATTGGCTGCAAAGCATAATTGATAACTGACATTATGATTTATGTTTTGCTTTTGAAGTGTTCTATGATACTTATATACAAAGGATTGAAATGGGAAAAGGTAAAAAAGTATCGATCATCGGTGCAGGAAATGTCGGAGCTACGGTAGCGTACTCTTTGGCAATGAAGGGTGTCTGTCATGAAATTGTACTGAGAGACAGAAATATAGATGTAGCAAGAGGTAAAGCTTTAGATATGTCCCAAGCAGCAAATGCTGCACGTATGCATACCATAGTTTCTGTAGCAGAAGATGCTTCAGGTATGGCAGGCTCAGATGTAGTGGTTATTACTGCGGGAAGTCCACGAAAGCCTGGAATGAGCAGAGACGATCTGCTTTTGATCAATGCTGAAATTACCAAAGAGGTAGTACAGGATGTAAAAGAACATGCTCCTGATGCAGTGATCATCATGGTATCTAATCCGCTTGATGTTATGACTTACGTAGCACTCAAGGCATCAGGTTTCCCCAAAGAGAGAGTGATAGGCATGGCAGGGATCTTGGACAGTGCTAGAATGGCACATTTTATTCATGAAAAGATTGGTTATGGTGCAGGGCAGATCCGTGCATCAGTTATGGGTGGTCATGGTGATGACATGGTACCGCTTCCTAAATTTTCAACGGTTGCCGGCGTACCTTTGACAGATGTGTTGGATGAAGAAGAGATCATTGAGATCGTGGAACGTACCAAGCATGGCGGAGCAGAGATCGTAGGGTATCTTAAAACAGGTTCAGCCTACTATGCCCCTGCAAAATCTACAGCGATCATGGCAGAAGCGATCCTGAAGGATACAAAACAGATCCATCCGTGTGCAGTCTATCTTGATGGTCATTACGGACATTCAGATGTGGTTTCGGGTGTACCTGTGGCACTTGGTGCAGGAGGGGTAGAAAAACTTTTTGAAATGACATTGAGCGAAGGTCAGAAGAGAAGATTTGCAAAAAGTGTTGCGTCGGTAAGAGGTATGATTGACGTACTTAGAGAAAAAAATTTTTTTGATTAAGGAGAAATGATGGAATACAGAATAGAAAAAGATACAATGGGAGAGATGAAAGTCCCTGCCGATAAATATTGGGCAGCTCAAACACAACGGTCTGTACAAAACTTTCAGATCGGTAATGAAAAAATGCCGATTGAGGTTGTTTACGGATTTGCCAATCTTAAAAAAGCATGTGCATTGGTCAACCATGAGTTAGGTCGTCTGGATGATGACAAAACTTCAGCCATCACAAAAGCATGTGATGCAGTGCTTGCAGGGGAACTCGATGACAACTTTCCTTTGGTTGTATGGCAGACCGGTTCAGGTACACAGTCAAATATGAACATGAATGAAGTGATAGCGAACAAAGCAACAGAGATCCTTGGCGGAGATTTTACCAAAGAAAATCTTGTGCATCCCAATGATGATGTCAATAAAGGACAAAGTTCCAACGATACTTATCCGACAGGTATGCGTATTGCTGAAGTGGTTGCAGTGACTGATAATCTTATTCCTGCATTGGAACAGCTTAAAGCTACACTGGAGAGTAAAGCAAAAGCCTTTGCTGATATTGTAAAGATCGGTCGAACTCACCTTCAGGATGCTACACCGTTGACACTTGGACAGGAGATAAGCGGCTATGTTGCTATGCTTGAAACAAATCTGAAGCAGATCAAGGATGCACTTGTCTATTGTAAAGAGCTTGCTATTGGTGGTACGGCAGTAGGTACAGGGTTAAATTCCCATCCTGAATTTTCACAAAAAGTAGCAGCAACACTGAATGACTTTATGACTAAAAACTATGGTTTTGTCTCTCAGCCGAACAAGTTCCATGCCTTAACAGGTCATGATGCGGAAGTGGTACTCTCCGGTGCGTTAAAAGCACTTGCCGCAAACCTTATGAAAATCGCCAATGATGTGAGATGGTTGGCATCAGGACCAAGATGTGGTTTGGGCGAGATAGAGATCCCTGCAAACGAACCGGGCTCATCCATTATGCCTGGTAAAGTAAATCCTACACAGGCAGAAGCAATGACAATGGTTGCAGTACAGGTGATGGGAAATGATACAACAGTAGGGATCGCTGCGAGTCAAGGAAACTTTGAATTGAATGTATTTAAACCAGTGATCGCTTATAATATTTTACAGTCAACAAAGCTGCTTGCAGATACCATGAGAAGTTTTGATACAAATTGTGCTGTAGGTATTGAGCCGATTAGTGACAATATAGATAAATTTCTTAATGATTCGTTAATGCTGGTAACAGCATTGAATCCGCATATAGGCTATGAGAATGCTGCTAAGATCGCTAAAACAGCCCATATAAACGGTACAACACTTAAAGAAGAAGCAATTGCCTTAGGTTTATTGACTTCTGAAGAGTTCGATGCCTATGTCAAACCTGAAGAAATGATCTCGCCTAAAGCCTAAAAATTTGTGTATGTATGGAATAGTGTTCTTTGCATACACAGGATAATAGCGTAAACTCGGAATATACAAAAGGAATCATCTGTCTTTTGTAGTGAAACTTAATCAAAAACAAGGAAAGATATGCCAGCTAGAAAAGTAGCAATTGTAGGGGCAGGAGCAGTAGGGGCAAGTGCTGCCTATGCGCTGGCATTGAGTGGTACATGCCATGAAATACTACTTTATGATATTGTCCCTGAAATGGCAATAGGTAAAGCGATAGATATTGCACAGTCAACAAACTATTCTCCAAGAGGTACCGTTGTCAGAGCAGCAATAAAACCTGAAGATCTTGAAAATTGTGATGTTGTTGTCATTACAGCAGGTGTCCCCAGAAATAAAAAAATGACAAGAGCAGACCTGCTATATATTAATGCGGGGATTGTTAAAGAGGTTACCGAACATATTAAAAACTATTCTCCAAATGCAGTTATTCTCTGTGTCTCAAATCCATTGGATGTGATGACGTATGTTGTGCACCGTATTACAGGTTGGGACAGAAATAGAATTATTGGTATGGGTGGTGCACTTGACAGTTTACGTATGGCATATCAAATTCATGAAAAAATAGGATTTGGTGCAGCACAGACCAGAGCAATGGTGATAGGTGAACATGGTGAAAATATGATCCCTTATCCGGAGATCACAAATGTAGGTGGTGTCCCACTGTCACAAATTGTATCAAAAGAAGATATGGAAGAGATTGCTGCAAAAACAAAAGACGGTGGTGCCCAGATCGTAAGATATCTTAAAACATCAGCATTTTATGCACCCGGACGAGCAATATCAGTTATGGTAGAGTCTATCTTAAATGATGAGGAAAAAGTTATTCCAAGTTGTGCTATGCTTAACGGTGAGTATGGTTATACAGATGTGGCAGTGGGGGTTCCCTGTGTGATCGGTGCCGGAGGGATCAAAAAAATAATTGAACTTGATCTGGATGAGGTTACTGAAATAAAGTTTGCCAAAGCAGTGGAATCTATTAAAGAGAATATTGTAATTTTGAAAGACGGTGGTTTTTTTGACTAAGGACTAATCTTCTTTATCGGTGGGATTTCCCACCGATGAAATACCTTTCAACTGTGTAGATATTTACCACTTTTTTAAAATCACTCCTTATAATAATTCAATTAACCAAATATTATCTATGATAGACGTATAATATTGGAACTTATTGTAAAAGGAGTGCACATGAATATTCATGAGTATCAGGCGAAACAAATATTCCAAAAGTATGGCGTACCTACACCAAAAGGTATCATTGCTCATTCTGTAGATGAAGCAGTAGAGAATGCAAAAGAGCTTGGAGGACCTGTTTGGGTGGTTAAGGCACAGATCCATGCCGGAGGACGAGGTCTTGGCGGTGGGGTGAAGCTTGCTAAATCATTGGATGAAGTCAGAACATTGGCAGATGAGATCTTGGGAATGACACTTGTAACGCATCAAACAGGACCGGAAGGGAAACTGGTTCAAAAAGTCTATATTGAAGACGGGGCAGATATCAAAGATGAACTTTATCTCTCTGTTGTACTTGACAGAGCAGCTGAAATGCCTATCATTATGGCTTCGACTGAAGGCGGTATGGATATTGAGACGGTAGCAGAGAAAACACCTGAGAAGATCATTAAAGTAGCAGTTGATCCAGCATTCGGTTTTCAAGGATATCATGGGAGAGAATTGGTATTTGGTCTAGATATTACAGATAAAGCTGAACAAAAAAAGATGATCCAGTTTGCTCAAAAACTCTATAAACTTTATATGGAAAACGATGCAGAAATGATCGAGATCAATCCTCTTATTAAAACAGGCTCGGGGGATTTTCTTGCACTTGACGGAAAAATGGGCTTTGATGACTCTGCACTCTACAGACATCCTGAGATCGAAGCGATGAGAGATATTACGGAAGAGGATCCAGACGAGAGAGAAGCAAGTCAGTATGGACTCTCTTATATTGCTCTTGATGGTGAGATCGGTTGTATGGTGAACGGTGCCGGTCTTGCAATGGGTACGATGGATACGATCAATTATATGGGTGGAACACCTGCAAACTTCCTTGATGTGGGTGGTACAGCCAATGCTGAGACAGTAGCAAAAGGGTTTGAGATTATTCTTAAGAACCCGAATGTAAAAGCGATCTTTGTAAACATTTTTGGTGGAATCGTAAGATGTGACAGAATTGCAAATGGTATTTTGGAAGCAACAAAACTGGTAGATGTCAATGTACCGGTCATTGTAAGATTGGATGGAACCAATGCACCTGAAGCAGCAGAGATTCTTAAAAATGCAAATATAGATAATGTGATTGCCGCAACCGATCTTGGTGATGGTGCAGCAAAAGCAGTAGCAGCAGCAAAAGGAGAGTTATAATGAGTATTTTGGTAAACAAAGATACAAAAGTAATCGTGCAGGGATTTACAGGTGGTGAAGGTACATTCCATGCTGAACAGTGTATGGCATATGGCACAAATATTGTAGGTGGGGTAACTCCGGGTAAGGGTGGACAGGTACATCTTGGCAAACCGGTATTCAATACAGTAAAAGAAGCAGTTGCCGCAACAGGTGCTACCGTTTCTATGGTATTTGTACCACCTGCATTTGTCGGTGATGCAGTAATGGAAGCAGCAAGTGCCGGAATTGATCTGGCAGTGATCATTACTGAAGGTGCTCCTGTACGTGATATGCAGGCAGCCAAAGCATGTGCTGTGAAAAACGGGATGATGACAATTGGTCCAAACTGCCCCGGTGTCATTACTGCTGAAGAGTGTAAGATCGGTATCATGCCGGGTAACATTTTCAAAAAAGGAAATGTGGGACTTATTTCAAAATCAGGAACACTTACTTATGAAGGTGCAAATCAGGTTTGTAATGAAGGATATGGTATCACTACGGCAGTAGGTATCGGTGGTGACCCAATCATTGGTCTTAGCTATAAACAACTTCTTCCTATGTTTGAAGCAGATCCAGAGACAGAAGCGATCGTGATGATCGGTGAGATCGGTGGAGATCTTGAAATTCAGGCTGCAAAATTCATTAAAGAGAATATCACTAAACCTGTCGTGGCATTTATTGCCGGTCAATCAGCACCTCCTGGTAAAAGAATGGGACATGCAGGAGCGATTATCTCAGGTTCGGCAGGAACTGCAAAAGAGAAAATGGATGCACTTGAAGCAGCAGGTGTAAAAGTAGTTATCTCTCCGGCAGAAATAGGAAAAGCAGTCAAAGAAGTTCTTTCTTAAATCCCTTTTCCTTAACTGCATTCATCTTATGGGGTGGATGCAGTCAGCTACCTCAGACAGTTCTTTTTTACTCAAATTTATAAAGTCCAAAGCACACATAACTTAAATCCAAATTTAGAAAAATAGCATATAAATTATGACGCTTTTTGTTGCTTCAAAAGGTAACAACCCCTCTTATAGTAACAATAATTCCACGTTATTCATACCAACATTACAAAAAGTAAGCTATCCTAATTTTAGTGAATAACAAATCTCACTTAATATTTCAAAAATAAAAAGGGGAAAATATGGCAGTAATGGCAGCTCCGGAGAATACTCCAGTTTGGGTAAATACGTCAAGATGTAAAGCCTGTGATATCTGTGTGGATGCATGTCCTGCAGGTGTGCTTTCTATGCAGCAGGAACCAACTTCAACTTTAGGTGCAATGATCAGTGTTATTGAACCTGATGCATGTATCGGATGTCAGGAATGTGAACTCTCATGTCCTGATTTTGCTATTTATGTAGCGGAGAGAAAAGAGTTTAAATTTGCAAAACTTACTGACTCTTCGAAAGAGAGACAAGAGGCAATTCGAAATAACGGGTATAGAATCCCTACAGATTATAAGGAGGCTAACTAATGTCAAACAAAAGAGAAGTAATATCTAGTGGTAACGAACTCGCTGCAAGAGCAGCAGTAGATGCCGGATGTAAATTTTTTGCCGGATATCCGTTGACACCATCAAGTGAGATCATGCATGTGGTTTCTGACTTGCTCCCTAAAATAGGCGGAGCAGCGATTCAGATGGAAGATGAAATTGCAGGTGTTGCAGCAGCAATTGGAGCTTCTATGTCAGGAGTAAGATCATTTACAGCGACATCAGGTCCCGGTATTTCATTGAAAGCGGAAAACCTTGGTCTTGCTCAAATGGTAGAGAACCCGCTGGTTGTTATCAATGTTATGAGAGGTGGTCCATCTACAGGTCTTCCGACACGTGTATCTCAGGGGGATGTAGCTCAGGCTAAAAACCCAAGTCACGGCGACTATAAATCTATTACAGTTTGTGCGGGTAACCTTGAAGAGTGTTATACTGAAACAGTCAGAGCGTTTAACCTGGCGGACAGGTTTATGCAACCGGTTTTTGTGTTACTTGATGAAACAATCGGACATATGCATGCCAAAGCTGAGATCCCAGCACTGGAAGAGGTGCAGGCAGGTATTAAATTAAGAAAAACATTTGACGGTGCTCCTGAAGAGTATCAACCCTACGGTGTAGGGGAAGATGAACCTGCAGTACTTAACCCAATGTTCAAAGGGTATAGATACCATATGACAGGACTTCATCATGGACCAACAGGTTTCCCGACTGAAGAGATCGAGACATGTAGAAAATTAATCGATAGACTCTTTAAGAAAGTGGAAGCGCATCAAGATGAGATCGAATCCAATGAAGAGTATATGATTGATGATGCAGATATTCTCATTATTGGTTACGGTTCAGCTTCATTGGCTATTAGAGAAGCGGTCAATACACTGAGAGCAGAGGGTGTAAAAGTGGGTATGTTCAGACCAATTACACTTTGGCCGTCTCCGGAGGCAAGAATGCATGAGCTTGGAGAGAAGTTTGACAAAGTACTTTCTGTAGAACTGAATCAAGGGCAGTACCTAGAAGAGATTCAAAGATCAATGGGTAGACTGGATATTGAAAAATTGACTAAAACAAACGGTCGTCCTTTCTCTCCTGCAGATATTATAGAAAAAGTTAAGGAGGTATTTTAACCATGGCATTTAATTATGATCAATATTTAAGAGTAGACAAGATGCCAACACTGTGGTGTTGGGGGTGTGGTGATGGTGTTATTTTGAAGTCATTCATCAGAGCAATTGACAAATTGGGTATCAACAAAGATGACATGTGTTTGGTGTCCGGTATTGGATGTTCAGGAAGATTCTCTTCTTATGTTGATATGAATACCGTACACACTACGCACGGAAGAACCATTGCATTTGCAACAGGTATTAAATTGGCTAACCCTGATAAATATGTCGTTTGTGTGGCAGGTGACGGAGATGCATTGGCGATCGGTGGTAACCATACGATCCACGGATGTAGAAGAAATATCGATATTACATTGATTCTTATCAACAACTTTATTTATGGGTTGACCAATTCTCAGACTTCTCCTACCACACCAAGAGGGTTCTGGACAGTCTCTCAAAAAGCAGGTAACATTGATCCTACTTTTGATGGATGTAAACTGGCAGAAGCGGCAGGTGCCTCTTTTGTGGCTAGAGAGTCAGTGAATGCTCCTAAAAAACTTGAAAAAGTCATTGTTGAAGCACTTAAACACAAAGGTTTCTCTTTTGTTGAAGCACTTTCAAACTGTCATATCAACCTGGGTAGAAAGAACAAGATGCAATCTGCTATGGCAAACCTAGACTGGATTGACAGCATTACTGTTTCGAAAAGAAAATGGGATGAAATGTCAGAATTAGATAAAGAAAATCATCTTCCACTGGGTATTCTTAAGCAAGATACAGAAGCATTGGAATACTGTGCTATGTATGATGAAGTTAAAAAAGCGCAACAAGGTCAAAGAGGGGTGATTACCCAAGATGACTTTGAGAAAAAATTATAAGGAGCTGCCAGATGAGTAAAATTGTAATGAGATTTACCGGTGTTGGTGGGCAGGGTGTACTTCTTGCCGGTGAGATATTTGCTGCGGCAAAGATCAAAGATGGCGGTTATGGTATAAAAACTGCAACCTACACATCACAGGTGCGTGGCGGACCGACTGTAGTTGATATCCAACTGGATAATAAAGAGATTTTCTATCCGTATGCAATTGATGGTGAGATTGATTTTATGCTCTCAGTAGCTGATGTCAGTTACCAGCAGTTTAAAAACGGTGTAAGAGAGGGTGCTACAATTGTTGTTGAGCCAAATCTAGTGCATCCGACAGAAGAAGATAGAAAAAAATGGAATATTGTTGAGATACCTATTATTACAATTGCCAAAGAAGAAGTTGGGAATGTGATCACTCAATCAGTTGTTGCACTTGCTATTGCTAATACCTATACAAAAGCACTTGACGAGCAACTTCTTATTGATACAATGCTTTCTAAAGTGCCTGCCAAGGTACATGAAGTAAATAAAAAAGCATATGAATTAGGAAAAAAATACGCATTAGAATCAATGAAGTAATTCTTTCTTCTTGCTTCACTGCATCTTTGAGGGAGTTCCATTCGGTCATAGCACGCACTAAATGCTGATACTTCGCTGTTAAGGTGTAAGTAGAGTGTACTGGTGTACACTCCCTCAGTTACAACTCTTAAGTCCACATAAAATCAAAATTTTTTTTTATCTCCTGGTTTTTACAGTATAATCATGTAAAAAAGTATTGCATAATGAACTACCAAGCTATATTAAATGAAATTTATGAGGAACTACAGCCTGAATTGATGCGTGGAAGAGTGGCAGATTATATTCCTGCTTTGGCGGAAGTGGAAAAAGGACAGTTTGCTATGACAGTGACACTCGATGATGGTCAGGTCTTTTCTGTTGGAGAGAGCAGTAAACAGTTCTCTATTCAGAGTATCTCCAAAGTCTTTACGTTTACGCTTGCACTGGATATTTATTCTAGAGAACTCTATAAACGTGTAGGAGTAGAACCTTCGGGTAATCCTTTTAACTCGTTGGTACAGCTTGAATATGAGAATGGTATTCCGCGCAATCCTTTTATTAATGCGGGTGCCATCACGATTACAGATACATTGATAAGTCACTATAAAGATGAATACAAAACACTTGAAGTGATCATGCATTTTGTACGCCAGATATCAGGTAATCCACAACTCTCTTTTGATTCTGCTGTGGCAAAGTCAGAGATGGAACATGGTGACAGAAATTTGGCTTTGGCAAGACTGATGAAGAGTTTCGGTAATTTTGAGAATGATGTGATCAATACAGTGATGACCTACTTTAAACATTGTGCGATCACTATGAATACAGAAGAGCTCTCCCGTTCTATGCTCTTTCTTGCGTTTGGAGGGAGAGATCCTATTTCCAAGAAACAGTTTATTACACCTTCTCAGGCAAAGCGTATAAATGCAGTAATGCTGACCTGTGGACATTATGATGCCAGTGGTGAGTTTGCTTTTCATGTAGGCTTGCCTGCAAAAAGTGGTGTTGGCGGCGGTATCGCAGCGATCGTTCCCGGGAAAATGTCCATTGCCGTATGGTCTCCTGCACTGAACAAATATGGCAACTCTCATGCAGGCACTCTGGCATTGGAAAAATTTACGACAAAAACAGGATTGTCAATTTTTTAGTAATATGTTATAATCCGTCCAAGGTGCAACAGGTAGTTGCTGGTGACATTTTTTGTCACGAGAGGAAAGTCCGGGCTGCAAGTGAGACAGGACTCCATCTAACGGATGGCCAGAGTAATCTGAGGGCAAGTGCAACAGAAAGTAAACCGCCAAACTTCGTTTGGTAAGGGTGAAAGGGTGGGGTAAGAGCCCACCGGTATCTGTGGTAACACGGGTAGCCAGGTAAACCCTGTCTGCAGCAAGAAGTATATGGTATAAGTCTCACAAGCCGTTTGGTCGGCACACATACTTCGCTTGAGCATATTGGCAACAGTATGCCTAGATAAATAACTACCCAATGACAGAACCCGGCTTATCGTTGCACCTATTAACTCCATTTCGCTATAATCAATCAAAAAAGAACAAGATTATGCAAAAAATATTTTTACTTTTATTTACCCCGTTATTTATCTTTGCAAAAGTACACTATGCAAAAGTTGAACCGTATGAATCTGTGATTTTGAAATCTGCTGTAAGCGGATTGGTAACAGAGGTTGATCTGGATGCAGAGGGGACGATGGTGGCTTCCAAAAGAGTTGTACATTTGGATGATGCACTTGATAAAGTTAATCTGGAAGATACAAAGAGAAGCATAACTCTTTTGAAACAGATGTTAAGTATTAACAATGAGATAGCCAATGCACTTAAGGGTACGGTTAAACGTCAACAAAGTTACTATGGACGCATCTCTAAACTCTCTACGGCTTCAAAAACACAAAAAGACAATGCCTATAGCAGTTTCAGCTCTGCAAAAACACAATATTTAAGTACAAAAGAGAAGATAGTCAATTTGCAAAAGCAGATACTTGATATGAAATATAAAGCAGCAATGCTTGAAGATACGGTTGCCAAAAAGTCCATAACACTTCAGAATAAATATCTTTATAAACTGATAGTACGCAAAGGAGATTTTGTAGCACCGGGGTCACCGCTTGCGCAGGTAGAAGATACAAGCAGGGCTAAATTGGTACTCTTTTTAGATCCTGAAGAGTTAGAGGGGATAGAGCATAAAACAGTTTACATAGATGAGAAAAAAACAGCGTATAAAGTAGACAGAGTATGGCAAGTGGCAGATGAAAAGTTTATCTCCTCCTATAGAGCAGAGATATATATACCTGCACCCCAGGGCACTTTTTCAAAACTGGTAAAGGTTGAGATAAAATGATAAAAACAGCGTGTGGGCTGGATTGCTATGATGCATGCAGTATAGTGGTTGAAGAGGGTGAAAAATTTAAAATAAAAGGTGACAGCAGCCATCCTGCAGGTAATGGAGCACTTTGTAGTCATTTGAATAAACATATCTTTGATATGCCTCGTATAGAAAAACCAACAATTGATGGAAAAGAAGTGGAATTTCAGGAAGCTATGGATGCTGTTTGTGAGGCATTCAAAGCTGAAAGCTCTCTTCTTTGGCGGGGTTCGGGAAACTTTGGAGTGATGCAGGAAGTAACCAACCTTTTTATGCAAAAGCTGGGAGGCAGCCTTACCAGAGGAAGTCTCTGTGACGGTGCGGGGGATGCCGGTATATCACTTGGACGAGGGGTAAACCGTACGTTACCTTTAGAACAGATAGCAAAAGCAGATACCATTGTGGTATGGGGACGTAATCTGACGGTGACCAATGCCCATATGATGCCTTTTATTGAAGGTAAAAAGTTGGTGGTGATTGATCCGGTATGTACAGCGATAGCAAAAAAGGCGGATCTGCATCTGCAGATACAGCCACGCACAGACTATTATGTGGCGATCATGCTGGCACGGTTTATTTTTATGGAAGACAGTGAAGATGTATCGTGGATGGAAGAGTTTGCCTCTGAGTATGAGGATTTCTATGACTATACACGAGAACATCGAATTAAAGCTATTTTAGCCTATATCGGTGTGACATTGGGGGATATGGGTGAGATGTTAGAGTATCTTCGCGATCAGAAAGTAGTCTTTTTGGTTGGTAACGGTGTTCAAAAATACTCAATAGGTTCCTATACTCTCCATGCAATAGATTCTTTGGCAGCAACCCTGGGGCTGTTCGGTAAAGAGGGGTGTGGGGTACACTATTTGAGCAATTCCAAACTTGGATTTGACAATCCGTTTGCAGTGAAATGCGACACTGTACCCAAAGCAACGACACCATTCTCTGAGTTTGAGACTGTACTGGTGCAGGGTGGAAACCCTGCTGCATCCATGCCTGACAGTAACAGGGTAGAAAAAGAGCTTGAAGGAGTAAAGAACCTTATCTATTTTGGACTTTATGAGAATGAGACTTCCAAGAGGGCAAAGATCGTCATCCCTGCCAAGAACTTCTTTGAAAAGGAGGATGTGAGGCTGAGTTACGGACATCAATACGTAGAGAAGATGAATAAAGTATTGGATTCTGATATAGGCATCAGTGAGTATGATTTTACAAAAAGACTTTTTGATACTTTTGGTTTTGACGGACTTAAATCTGAAAAAGAGTACATAGCATTTTGGCTTGAACAGTGTGAAAAAGAGGGTGAACAGTATCGCTCTCCTGTATATCAAGCATTTCCGTATGCTAAGGGGTTTGGTGCAGAGGAGGAGGATGAGTTTGAATTTATTGAAGAGTATGATGATGATTTTGTCAATACCAAACGTTTCAGAAAATATAGAAAAGAGAGCAAGAATAAGCCTAAAGACGAAACGTATTGGCTTCTCTCTCCTAAATCAAGTAAATCGCTCAATACACAGTATATTAGAAGTGATAAGGTGCAACTCCATCCACAGTTAGGTTACAGTGAAGGCGAAAAGGTGAAGGTAGTATCTCCATATGGGGAACATGCGTTTATTGTCAAGCTCAATGATGATGTTAGAGCAGATTGTATAGTGATCACAAGCAACACTATAGGAGTGAACATACTTACACCTGCAATTTTGAGTGAAGAGGGCGAGAATGCCTGTTATCAGGAAGTAAAAGTACGATTAGAGAAAATGATTTAAAACACTTTGCTATAATAGCAATAATAATTTACAGATGGAAACAAAAATGACATTAGAACAACTAGATAAACAATATGTATTACAAACCTATGCTCGTGATTATACTAATTTTGTAAAGGGTGTAGGCTCTACACTCTATGATGAGAATGGACGGGACTATATTGACTTTGCTTCAGGAATCGGGGTGAACTCTGTGGGGCATGGCAATGAGAAATTGACAGAGGCGATCTGTGAACAGGCGAAAAAGATCATTCATATTTCAAACCTTCAAGTAATAGAGCCCCAGGCAAGGCTGGCAGAGCGTATTGTGAATTTGAGTTGCTATGATATGGGTGTTTTCTTTGCAAATTCCGGAGCAGAGGCAAACGAGGGAGCGATCAAGATCGCCCGCAAATATGGTGAAACCAGGTTTGAAAATAAACGCTACAAGGTGATTACACTTGAACACTCATTTCATGGTCGCACCATCACCACAGTAAAAGCCACAGGACAAGAGAGTTTTCACACACCACACTTCTCTCCTTATCCTGATGGGTTTTCCTATGAGAAGAGTATTGAGGATGTCTACACTGCTATAGATGATGAAACGGTAGCTGTGCTTATTGAACTGGTGCAGGGAGAGGGTGGTGTACAACCATTCGGAAAAGAAGAGATACAAAAGCTGGCTGCACATTTAAAACAGAAAGAAGTTTTGCTTATTGTCGATGAGGTACAAACCGGTATTTACAGGACAGGAGAGTTTCTGGCTTCAAATCTCTATGAAATAGAGCCGGATATTATTACCCTTGCCAAAGGACTTGGAGGAGGTGTGCCTATAGGCGCAGTGATGACAAAGCATAAAGATGTTTTGAGCGTTGGTGACCATGGGAGTACCTTTGGAGGGAATTATTTGAGTACCTCTGCAGGCTTGGCAGTACTGAATGTGCTAGAAGCACTGTATGAGAGTGGTGCACTGGCAGAAACATTGGTTTATTTTGAGCAAAAGCTTGAGAGTGTTTCCCAAAAATATGATAATCTTTTTGAAAAAGAGGTAGGACTTGGACTTATGCGTGGTCTTCGTGCAAAGAGTGCAGAGATTCAGGGAAATGTACTGAAAAACAGTCTAAAAGAGGGATTAGTGGTACTTAAAGCAGGACGAAATACTGTACGTTTTCTGCCAAGTCTTACTATTACAAAATCTGAAATAGATGAAGGATTCAAACGTTTTGAAACGGCTATTAATACTCTGTAGTCTACTGTTCAATACTGCTGTGCATGCAGATGAACTCAGTGATATACTCTCAGACAACAAGAATATTCTTTTTGACTATGAATTCCGTAACAATACTGCCCAGAGTGATATGCTTGAGAACTCTTGGATCAATCCGGTGATGCTGCAATACTCTAAGAGTTTTTCAAGACAGTTTATCGGGAGAACAGTAAAAACAGGAAGTTTTTCTATAGGGATCGATCAGCCTATTTTCCGCTCGGGTGGGATCTATTTTGCGATCAAGTATGCACAGGCACTCAGAGGGGCGAATGAAGCTGAGATCAAACTCAAAAAAAGAGAGATGATAGGCTCTGCGGTGAAACTGCTTTTTGAGATGAAAAAACTGAAGCTTGAACAGAAAAAACTGCTACTGCTCATTCAAAATGATAAACTTGATATCCGCCAAAAACGTGAAAGCTACAATGCAGGTCTGATAGACAGCAGTTTTTTGGATCAGGCTATTCTCAAAGCAAATCAGGATGAAACAAAAAAATTGGAGACCGAGATCTCTTTAATGAAGTTCAAACAAAGTTTTTCGCTCTTAAGTGATAAGGATCCAAGTCAGTTGAAATTACCGAAATTGAAACTGATTTCAGAAGAACGTTACAAGGGTACGAATCTTGAATTGGTAAGGGATAGACTTAGAGCTAAAGAGAAAGCCTATAATGCGAAGATGACATGGGCGAAATACCTACCTTCAGTCTCTCTCCAGGGAAGATATACTGATGCAGATCTCAACCCGCTGTTTATACAACCTGGACTTGAAGAGAAGTACTGGACCTATGGATTTACAATCTCACTGCCTATTAATATCAATATGTTCTCAGATATAGAAGCAGCCAAAGTGGCACGTCTCAAGGCTGAGACTGAAGTAATAGAACGTAAACATACAATAGATGAAGAGTATAAACTCATATGCAATAAATTAAAGATCATAGAAAAAAAGATCAAACTTGCCCGTAAAGATGAAAAACTTTATGCAAGACTCTACAGAACAACAAGAAATCTTGCACGTGCTGGTGAAAAAACTTCTTTAGATACTGCAATGATGCGTCATTCACTACAGGTAAGAAAGCTTGATCAGAAGATCTATTATTTGGAGAAGCAGATAGAACTTATAGAACTTTATACGAAGGTAGCTAATGCAATTTAGTAAATATATGGAGGAATGGCTTTATGCAGATGAGGGCTACTATAAGAATTTCAAAGCTATAGGAAAGTCAGGAGATTTTTATACAGCAGTAAGCACCAGCTCTTTTTTTGGTGCGAGTATTGCCAACTATTTCTATGCACTTTTAGAAGAAGAAAAAGCAGATAGAAACGGATGGCTTATAGAAATAGGGGCACATCAGGGTTATCTTCTATGTGATATGATACAGTGGCTTTATACATGTGATCCTACTTTGGTGAAAACGCTTAACTTCGGTATTGTAGAACGACAGCCGGAAGTGCGCAAAGCCCAATTGGCATACATTAAAGAGCGTTTTGGTGAAGATATTACGATCACACATTTTAATGATATCACTGATGTTAAAGTTGATTATGCATTTGTGGTAGCCAATGAAATATTTGATGCTTTTCCTTGTGAATTACTGAAAGATGAGCAGACAGCTACGGTAGAAGATCATATCGTCTCCTGGGAAGCAGCTTCTGCTTCATTGTTGGAATGGGCACAAAAACATCACTTGAGACAGGGTGAGGTTGCAGTAGGGTATGAAGATTTTGCAAAAGCTATGGCAAGTGGTATAAAAAGATGTGATTTTGTGACGTTTGATTATGGAGAAAAGTATGTACGTAATGATTTTTCTATACGTGTTTACAGAGCACATGAGACATTCCCTCTCTTTGATGAATCGTTGCTTTTAAAAGACGCCTATAAAAAAGATGATATTACCTATGATGTTAATTTTGGACATGTCAGTGAAGTATTTAAAGAGGCAGGTTTTGAAGAGCTAGCCTATGAGACACAGGCACGGGCACTGGTACGTTTTGGTCTTATAGATATTTTAGAACAGTTTGCCAGACAAACTTCTCAGGAGAAGTATGTACGAGAAGCAGATAAGATCAAAACACTCATATCACCCACGATGATGGGTGATAGATTTAAAATGATCCATTTTAGAAAGTAATGGACACCTCTAATGTTAGTTTCTCATCGCTTTTAGCATTTTACATCTCTTGATAGATGCAGATTCACTACCGAACATTTGTGTATATTTGTCAAATTTTTCCTGACCGATCATAGCAATACATTCTGCTTTTCCCATTATGGAAGAAGTTGTTGTAGCAGTCTCTGCCTGTGCCAACTTAGTCACTTTTTTTGCTTTAGGCGTTGATCTTGTCTGAGGGTACATATAATCTGAATTAAAGTTATTGTCTTCAACTTTTTTAAGTTTAATGTTCTTTTTTGTTCTTGGTACGACTGTACGTGTTCTACTTCTTCCTTGTTTTTTTGATGTCAATGCTTTGCTCAGAGCTTCAATTTTCAATTGCTGCTGCTGTATAATGAGTGCCTGCTGCGCATTTTTTCTTTCTAGTTGTATGTTCTGTGTTGAATTACATCCGGAGAAAAGAACCAAGGCAACACCCATTCCTAACCATAATTTCATAGATATCCTTTTTTATAAATTGAGAATTAATTAATGTATTGTAATATAATTTAACAAGAATTACAACTGTATAACAACTATGGCAATGGCAAATCCTCCGTCATGACTGATAGAGAGTGAAGACTCTTTGATCTTATGTCGTTTTTGTGCTTTTTTTGTGAGTGTAAAAGAAGGAGCACCCTTATGATCTTTGCTAATGATGATGTCATGAAAAGAAAGCTCTTCTCCAATCCCACAGCCAAGTGCCTTTGAAATAGCCTCTTTGGCTGACCAAAATCCTGCTATGGATTCAGGACGTTTAAGAAGTTTTATCTCTTCATCATTTAGAAATTTTTCTTTAAAGGTATTATCAAATTTTTCCAATAATCTTTCAATTCTACTTATTTGTATAATGTCTGTACCGATTTTCATAGTCGTAGTGTATCTAAAATCTTATTACATCCACTCAACAACTTTAGAAACTTCATCTGCAATGAAACATTTGATATTGGTCTGTTCCATAGGTTTGTTTGGTATGACTGCTTTTGTAAATCCCTGAGTGCTTATCTCTTTGAGTCGTTGAGTGAGTCCTGAGACTTCACGTATTTCGCCTGTGAGACTGACTTCACCCAGAAATAGTGTTTCTGCGCTCAGTTCTCTGTTTCTATAACTGCTTAAAATAGCTGCAATAATGGCAAGATCGGCGGAGGGTTCATTGATCTTTATACCCCCACTGATATTGATAAAGACATCATAGGTTCCCAGTGGCAGGTCAAGTTTTTTCTCCAAAAGTGCCAAAAGCATATTCAGTCTGTTATTGTCAAAACCGGTTGAGCTTCTTTTTGCGTGTCCATAGGCTTCAGAAACAAGTGCCTGTACTTCTATGATAATAGGGCGGCTTCCTTCCATGATAACGGTCAGTGCAGAACCTGACTGGAGTTTCTCTTTGTTAAAGAATTTCCCTGCCATACTTTTAGCATCATTCAAGCCCTCTTTGTTCATTTCAAAAATACCTACTTCATTGGTAGAGCCGAACCGGTTTTTAAATCCTCTGAGCAGTCTGAGTTCTGAGTTTGAATCTCCTTCAAAGTAGAGTACGGTATCGACCATATGTTCAAGTACCCTTGGACCGGCGATGGAGCCGTCTTTGGTGATATGTCCGATGATGAAAATAGGGATGTGCATACTTTTGGCAATGCGCATGAGTTCAAAAGTGATGGTTCTCACCTGAGTGACAGAGCCGGGGGCAGACGGTGTTTCATCGGAGTAGAGGGTTTGTATGGAATCGATCACAATGAATTCGTACTTCTCATTGGCTATTTCATTGAGTACGGAAATCAGGTTGATTTCGGAGAGGAGAAAGAGATTGTCATGGTTGGCATCCAGTCTGTTCGCACGAAGTTTTATCTGTCCTGCTGACTCTTCACCGGAGACATAGAGCACTTTTTTCTCAGTTTTTGCAAGATTTCCTGCAATTTTTAAAAGCAGGGTGGATTTGCCGATACCAGGGCTGCCTCCTATGAGTGTGAGTGAACCGGGAACCACACCTCCTCCTAAAACCAGATCCAACTCTTTGCTTCCGGAAGGAAAACGTACAATATTGTCTTCATTCACCTGGGTGATAGGCATGGCTTTACGTAAAGCGTTAGCGCTACTACTGTTAGAAGTCTCTTTTAAAAATTTAATTTGATCTGTGGTAAGTTCTACCATCGTCTCCCACTCGTTACAAGAGGTACATTTTCCCATCCATCTTGGGGATTGAAATCCGCATGCCTGACACTCAAACAGAGTTTTTTTCTTTGCCATATTTTCTTCTTTGCTATTTAATAACCGTAGTATAAACATTTTTTTTGATTTAAGTAAAAAATATGTCATATTGTCATGTTTTTTTCTTTTTCAAGCTTTTAGGTAACCTCTAGTTCTTTTTGTTATAATTTTAATTACTTTAATCTTGCGGGGACAACTATTGAATTTCAGTCAGATCAAACAATTAGCTTATGCACTCTATTTGACAAATAGTTTTGGTTTGAAATTAAGACAGACTGAAGATCCTATGGAGAAAAAAGAACTAAGACTTGCCTACTCCTTGGCGCAACTTAATGCTCTAAATATCACCATCTGTATTGAAAACCTGGAGAAAATACCTAAAACCGGACAATATCTGCTTGTAAGCAATCATAGAACGATCATTGATCCCCCTATCATAGAAGTTGCATTGAAAGATACCAATATTTTTGGTCTATGGGTTTCTAAAAAAGAACTTTACAATTCTCTGTTTTTCGGTCTTTTTGTTCGTAATGCAGGTTCGGTTCTACTAGATAGGGAAAAAGAGCAGATGAGCGGTTTTTTTGCAGATATCAAAAAGGGAGTAAAAGAGGGGAGCTCTATTTTTATTTTTCCTGAAGGTACAAGAAATAAAACAGATGTTCCGTTAACTCCGTTTAAAGAGGGAGCACGCATCATTGCTTTAAAAAACAGATTACCTATTTTACCTGTATATATTAAAGATAATGCGGCACAAATATTAAAAGATGCACTTGCAGACAATTCTCAAAAAAGAGAGATCACTATAGCTATAGGTGATATGATCGATTATAAAGAAAAAACAGATCTTGATATAATCTATAAAGAGAGATTCGATCTTTAATAATTCATAAATGAAAGTTCTTTAGCTTTAATATAGTGAATGAGCTGCTGTATATGGCTATTATATCTATTTGCTTTTATCTCTATTTCAGAAGTATGTTTTGTTAATGTTGAGATCAGGAGTGTGATACTCTCATAAGGTGTACTGATAGAAATAGCGCCTTTACGTTTATCTCCATATGTGATCTCTCCGATATTTTGATCGGTAACAGCATAAAGGGAGACCTCAAAAGCAAGCTCTTTATCCATAAGCAGGATAATTTTTTGGTCTACAGGTCCTTTTGGAAAGATGCTGTTTTCTTCTTGCCTATCATTATTTTGAGGATGATAGGCAACAGTACGTACTTTTCTCATGATAAGTAATACCAATGTTATAAGCAGTGAAAGCCCTATACCTACAAAGACACCGGTCAATGTTCCCAGTCTTAGAGCTTTCGTAAGATCATAATCTGTTGAAAAATAGATCACGGCAATGACGATAGTGAGAGTACTGATGGGTAAGACTATTGTCAAAAACAGATTAATGAATGCTCTCATTTATACATGCTCCTTAGATAAATATTTCATCTAAAATAGTGTCTACATATTCATTGGCCTTAAAGCGGATAAGATCTTTGGGCTGTTCTCCTGTACCTATATAGAATATAGGCATTTTGAGCTCATCTGCAATACTGAGTACCGATCCGCCTTTGGCTGTGCCGTCAAGTTTTGTAATGATTATACCATCAATTCCAATCATTTCATTGAATACTTTTGCCTGATTAATGGAAGAAGAGCCCTGTGTACCGTCAAGAATGAGCATTTTGCGATGTGGTGCTCCCTCCTGGGCTTTATTGGCTACACGTATCATTTTTTTAAGCTCTTCGGAGAGGTTTGTCTGGGTATGCAGCCTTCCTGCTGTATCGATGATGACATGATCATACCCTTTTGCTTTGGCTGATTCTATCGTGTCATAGACAACGGCAGAGGGGTCATGCCCCTGCTGTGTAGCAACAATAGGCAGATCTAGTTTTACCGCCCATCGTGTAAGCTGCTCTATCGCCGCTGCACGGAAGGTGTCACCGGCACCGAGGATTACTTTTTTGCCTTCATTTTGATAACGGTATGCCAGTTTGGAGATCGTTGTGGTCTTTCCTGCACCGTTGACACCGATGATCATTTCAACAAAAGGTTTGACATCACTCTCTTTCCAGTCAGCTTTATACTGAAATACAGAAATAAGAGAGTTGAAGGCTTGAATCCGATTGATATTTTCCGGAAGCGCTTCTAAAAGTCGCTCTGCCAATTCATAATTGACATCCGCTTCAAGCAGAATATCTTCAAATTCATCTTTACTGATGGATTTTCTTTTTGTCGGCACCACTTCTTTAATGGCTTCATTGGTCTTGCCTAAAACTTTTTTAAACAGATTAAACATAGTGTATTCCTTATCTTATTGCTTCTTGAATATCGTGTTCTACCATTTCCACAGGAACTGCACCTTCATAATGTATATAATAATTTCCTGCTTTATATAAAATAGTCAGTGGTAACGAAAAATTTTTTGGAAGTTGAAGTGCCTTTGTCACTGCTGCTGCAAAAGCATCATTCTGTTTACCGTTGGAGATATAGTAATTTGCATGATACTTTTTTGTAAATTCCTCCAAAGCATGGTTGTCTTGTGTATCATTGACAAGTACCCCTGCAACAAAAAGTTTGTTCTTGTATTTTTTTTGAAGATCCGAGAGATAGGGGATTTCACCTCTACAGGGAGGGCACCATGTGGCAAAAAGATTAATGAGTATGACCGGTGTATTGATGTCAGCAAATGTAATATGTTTATTGTCAACGTTGACGGTATATTGTTTTTGTTTGCTGTTGGTTAAAATAAAAGTACCTGTAGAAGATGTAGTCATACGCTTATGCATTGTAACAGTTGCATTATTGGTTAGTTCCTTTGTCTTCAGGGTATCTTGTTTTCGATCTTTTTGGGTGAGTATTTCAGTAGTATTCTCTACTGCAATATCCTGTGATGAGGATTTTTTATTTTCACACGCTGTAAAAAACAGGGAAATAATAATTAAAAGTAAAATATTGGTTCTCTTCACATGATTCCTTCGTTATAATTAGAGAGATTATACCAAAAGAGCACTAAAAAGAATGGACAGCATGCAAAGAGATAGAGTTAAAAACAGTTTTAGAGCCTATTGTTTAAAACGTTTGCAAAAGGCAGGCAATGCAGCAAACCGGTATAAAAAAGACAAATTGGTATTGGAACGTTTGTATCAATATATTATTAAAAATGATGCACAAAAAATATTATTGTATCTTCCATTGAAAACAGAAGTCAATCTCTACCCTCTTATTAAACGCCTGAGAAAGGAAAAGAGAGCACTCTATGTGCCGTTTATGGAAGGTAAAAGTTTTAGGGTGGTAAAATATAGATTACCACTGGAAAAAAAACGTTTTGGGATCAAAGAGTCCAAAGATTCAAAACAGTATAGAATAAGAAAATTAGATATGGCTATCGTACCTATAGTGGGGATGGATATCACACATAGACGTGTGGGATTCGGGAAGGGGATGTACGATAGATTTTTTGAAAAAGAGATTGAAAATATAAATAAAACAGTATTTGTGGCACGGGAATTGTGTTACAGCGGGGAAATTGTAACAGATCATTATGATATTAAAGCAGATATGATCATTATGCCATAAATAGATAGATATATTTTTTATACTTTTTCTTTTATAAAAAGGATAAGGTATGTTAGGGATCATAGGAGTATCGGGTTTAACCGGTGCAGCCATAGGGGCAGGAGTATGTTACCTGTGGTTGAAGAACAGTACGAAAAAAAAATTTTCACATTTTGAGCTTGAGGCAAAAGCAAAGGCAAAAGCCATAGCCAATGAAGCAGAGCTTCTCCTTCAGGAAGCCAATGTCAAAATAAAGACCAAGGAACTTGAATTGGAACGTGAGTTTCAAAATCGGGTCGCTGAGGTAGAAGAACGTAACCGTTCTCTCATTTTGCAGACAAAAGAGTTGGTCAAAGAAGAAGAGAATTTGACACAGCTGCAACACCATGTTGATGAAAAAGAGAAAAGTTTGGAAAAACTTGAAGTGCAAAAACAAAAGAAGATAGATCAAGCTGTTCATGTGATGCAGAATGTAGCTTCTCTCACCAAAGAAGAGGCAAAAAACTATATTTTGGAAAAAGTGGAAGAGCAGAGTCGTTCAGAAATTGCAGGGATCATACGAAAATATGAGAAATTGGCGAAAGAGGAAGGGCAGAAAAAAGCCAACTATATTCTGGCACAGGCAACGACACGGTATGCAGGAGATTTTGCAGGAGAGCGGTTGATCAATCTTATTAATCTGCCCAGTGATGAGCATAAAGGGCGCATTATCGGTAAAGAGGGAAGAAATATCAAAACCCTTGAGATGCTTTTGGGCGTAGATATTGTTGTAGATGAAACACCGGGTGTGATACTTGTAAGTTCTTTCAACCTTTACAGAAGAGCCATAGCTACACGTGTGATAGAGATATTGGTGGAAGATGGACGTATACACCCAGGACGCATTGAAGAGGTGCATGAGAAAGTGCTGGATGAGTTTGAACAGAAAACCTATGAAGAGGGAGAGAATATCCTAATTGATCTGGGGCTTTTCCCCATGCATGAAGAGTTGGTAAAACTGCTTGGTCGTTTGAAGTACAGAGCAAGTTACGGACAAAATGCCCTGGCACATACACTTGAAGTAGCAAAACTGGCAAAAGTGATGGCTGCTGAAATGGGAGGGGATGAGAAGCTTGCCCTACGCGCAGGGCTTTTACATGATATTGGTAAGGCATTGACGCAGGATATGGGCGGCTCACACGTAGAAATAGGTGCTGAGATATGCCGCAGACACAATGAACATCCTACTGTGATTAATGCTATTTATGCCCATCATGGTCATGAAGAACCAGACAGTGTTGAGAGTGCAGCTGTGTGTGCCGCAGATGTACTCAGTGCTGCAAGACCGGGTGCAAGACGTGAAGTTTTGGAAAGCTTTACCAAACGTGTGAAAGAGATAGAAGAGATAGCTACTGAAAAAAATGATGTTTTAAAAGCCTATGCCATTAATGCAGGAAGAGAAGTACGGGTTTTTGTCAACGCTCAGAAGATGAGTGATAATGAAGCAGTACTCCTGAGTAAAGAAATTGCTAGGGAGATACAGAATAAAGTGCAATATCCCGGTGAGATAAAAGTAAATGTCATCCGTGAAATACGGGCAACAAGTTATGCAAAATAAATGTGAAAAGCGTTATAATCAAATATCACTATACAAAGGCAAAAAATGGATAAATGTCAGCAAATTAAAGCACATGTCAGAATGGAAGAGCGGTATGAAGGATTAAGTCTTATTTTCGGAGACAATAAACTCCTCAAGGGTGAGATACTTCAGGCTATTGATGATACCAAAAAAGAGACAGGACAAAAACCTTTTATTTTTGATAAAATTTCAAATGACAGACAGGATATTCAATGTATCTATGTAGAGTTTCATGATGATGTGCATAGAGAAGCAGGGGATTTTTTTACCAAAGTTCTCAAAAAACTGAATATAGATCACTGTGAGAAGGATATATAAATGAAAAAATTATTGATAGGGTTGCTTCTTGTAGGTTTAGGGTTACAGGTGAATGCAGAAGAAGTAAAAGCGATTGCGGCAAACACCCATAAAGCTCCCATTGTAGTATTGGAAACAAATGCAGGAAAAATAGAACTTAAATTGTTCCCCCAAGCAGCACCTTTGGCAGTTGAAAATTTTATAACACATGTAAAAAACGGATACTATAATGGTTTGATCTTTCATCGTGTCATCAAAGGATTTATGATACAAGGTGGCGACCCGACAGGTACAGGAAGAGGTGGAGAATCTATTTGGCATAAAGAGTTCAAAAATGAATATGCACCTAACCTGATATTTGACAAACCTTTTTTACTTGCTATGGCAAATCACGGACCAAATACCAATGGAAGTCAGTTTTTTATTACGGTTGCTCCCACGCCATGGCTCAATGGCGGATATACGATCTTTGGTGAAGTAATAAATGGAAAAAAAATAGTTAAGAAGATCGAGAATGTTTCAACTGGAGCGGCTGACAGACCGATGTTTGACCAAAAGATCATTAAGGCATATGTTAAATAATCAATGGATTTAAACAGTATCAGAGAGGAACGCCGAAAATGGCTGACCTGGAAAAATATCGTACCTTATCAGAAGGTGATCAAAGCTTTACCTGCTTATGATAACCTTGAAGTAAAGCTTGGTGACAGGGTAGAAATACAGATTGCTGATCTGTCTGAACCTGATGTGGTACAAATTGAGCAAACTGCACGTTTAATGCTTCCTTGGCGTAAAGGACCGTTTCAGATCAATGATCTTTTTATTGATTCAGAGTGGCAGAGTCAGATAAAATACAATTTGCTTGAGCCCCATTTCGATCTTAAAGATAAAATTGTAGGCGACATCGGATGCAATAACGGCTATTATCTTTTTCGTATGCTTACCCATAAACCTAAAAAACTGATAGGGTTTGACCCTTCTGCTATCTACTATTCCCAATTCCAATTCATAGACCATTTTATACAATCAGAGATTGTGTATGAACTTTTAGGTGTAGAGCATGTAGAATTTTATGAACATAAATTCGATGTACTTTTTTGTTTGGGTGTGCTCTATCACCGTGCAGATCCTGTCGGAATGTTAAAGTCTCTTTTCAAGGGGCTTAATAAAGGCGGAGAACTTATACTTGATACGTTTATGATAGATGGTGAAGAGGAGATATGCCTTACACCTAAAGAGAGATACTCAAAGATACCGAATATCTATTTTGTACCAACGGTCAATGCACTGAAGAACTGGTGTTACAGAGCCGGTTTTGAAACGGTTGAAGTGTTAGAGACGATGGTTACGGAATCTAATGAGCAGAGAAAAACAGAATGGATAGAGACCCAAAGTCTTGAAGATTTTCTTGATCCGAATGATCCTGGCAAAACAGTTGAAGGATATCCGGCACCCAAACGGGTTTATATTAAAGCGATAAAATCATAAATAGAGTGTTATCTGACATTTTTTGACATTTTTTGTATATACTACAAGTTATACAGTGTATTATATAGATAAAAGAAAAAGATACTTTTATTTTTAAATAAGGTTGATTTTGCTATAAATACGCTATTAAAAGAGAAAAGTCGGAAAAACTTAAGTTTCTGTTTAAGTTTTGTTTACTTTTTGAGTAGATTGGAAGAATATAAAAATATGAGAATATTAACTGTAGGGTTCAGTGACGAATACGTTAAAGAACTAGAAAAAGAGTTAGATAAATACTTCATCTGTATCGTAGATAATGCAAAAGATATGTACGATGCAACGAACTTCACAGATTTTAGACATTATGAACTTGTTATTATTGTAGATGAAGGTGTAAAATTTTCACTTGAACGCTATGTCAATGAAGTCAAAAAGAAAAAAAGTGAAACAAAGATCATGATCTTAACATCCAATTACCGCCAACAGGCAGGTTTTTTCTCTTTAGGTGTGGATGATGTGATCTATAATCACTGTGAACATCCGGATCTTATCGCTGCGAGAGTATTGGCAAACATGAGACATCTTTTCGGTACGCAGGTCAATATTGATAAGTTGGTGATCGATATAGCCAATAAAAAGATAGAGTTTGATCAGAAGATCGTCTCCCTTAACGGTAAGACATTTGATATTTTGGCCTATCTTGCACTGCGTAAACAGCGTGTATTTAGTAAAGATGAGATCATTAATGCACTTTGGGAAGAGCCTGAGTATGTCAGTGACAATACCGTTGAGGTTGCGATTAACCAGATACGTAAACGTTTGAAGAGTATACTTGGTTTCCAAGTGATCCATACGGTTAGACGTAGAGGGTATAAATTCTCATATTAATTTTTGATTACATACTTCTTTTAACTTGATCTATCCAAAAAGGTATTACTCTTTGTTCAGCTTTGAGTGTGGTACTGAGTCCATGTCCAGGGTAGATGGTGTAGTCTCTCTCTATTTTTAAGGCTTTCTCCAAACTTTTTACCATCTCTTCTGCACTTGATGATGGAAAGTCCCATCTTCCTATACTCTGCTGGAAGAGAAAATCCCCAGAAAACCAGACATCACCTATTTCGATGATACTGCATCCTGGAGTGTGTCCTGGGAAGTGTCGATACTTTATTTTGATACCTTCTATAGTGAGTTCCTCATCACCTACAATTTCGTAGTCCGGAATACTTTTAGGTGTACCCTGTCCCAACGGGTCTGAAGTGAGCATAAAGCTGTCATCTTTTGGACAATAGATAGGAAGCTTGAGTCTCTCTTTTACTTCTGCATTGGACCATACATGATCAAAATGTCCATGTGTATTGAGGATGGCTACAGGATTGGTGACATTGTTTAAAACCCACTTGGTTGCATCTACCCCCGGATCGATAATAAAGTCTTTCCCCTCTACGGTGGCAATATAACAGTTGGTCTGGTAAGGTCCCATAGGCTGTATTTTGATTTGCATGTGATATAATTCTCCTATGAAGTTATATGATGTGTTAGAACAAGCTATTCTCAGTGATGATGTTTCTCTTAAAGAGAATTTGACTATTCAGTGTTTGGAGTATTGTAACCAAAATCAGGTTAGGTATGAGGATGATTTTAAACCAAGAGTTTTTGAAAGACCTTCCTATGCTTCAAAGTGTCACATAGTTGACCCCAGGGAGTTGCCTGCACGAAAAGATTTTGATACGAATGAAGGTTTGGCCACTTTAGTACATGCCATTACACACATTGAATATTCTGCCATAGATTTGGCACTTGATGCAGTCTACCGTTTCCCAGATATGCCAATGGAATATAAAATAGACTGGCTGGTTGTAGCAGAGGATGAGATACGTCATTTTAAAATGTTAAAAGAACTCCTTGCTTCTCTGGGCTATGAATATGGAGATTTTTCTGTACATTGCGGGCTTTTCGATGCTGCGGAGCATACGGCGCACTCAGTACTTGAGAGAATGGCGATTATACCGCGTTACTATGAAGCAAGCGGTCTTGATGTCAACCCTCAGATTATTAAAAAATTGGATAATAGGCGCAAAAATCCTCTAGTGAAACAACTCATAGATGCTCTGAATGTGATCTACGAAGAAGAGATAGACCATGTCCATAAAGGTGATAAATGGTTTAAGTACCTTTGCAAAAAAGAGGCGCTTGATGAAAGTGTCTATTTTGAAATACTCGAACGCTATAAACTGCTTTCCAAACACAGACCGCATATTAATGTGGATGCGCGAAAAGAGGCAGGGTTTACCTGCAGTGAAATTAAAAAACTCGGTGCGAAAGAATGTAAATGACTTATGCTTATGAACAGATGCTTTTTGCGCCGAAATGGTACCATTATCTAACGATCCTTGTACTGCTGCCAGTTGCTTTGCTTTATGGTATTTTTATGTTTTTAAGAAGAGTATTGACTCCTAAAAAAAGTTTTGATATTCCTATTGTAAGTATTGGTAATCTTATTGTAGGAGGAAGCGGGAAGACTCCTTTTGTCATTGCCTTGGCCTCAAGATACAAAGAGGTAACGGTAATATCGCGTGGATATGGTAGAAAAAGCAAAGGTCTCTTGCAGGTAAGTCAAAAAGGAGAGATACTTACTACAGTGGAACAAAGTGGTGATGAACCGATGCTGATAGCAACTGATCTTTCTGATGCCTCAGTGATTGTAAGTGAAGATAGGCACAAGGCTATTGCGTTGGCTAAAGAACAGGGAGCGAAACTCATTATTCTAGATGATGGATTCAATCGTGTTGAAATAGAGAAATTTGAGATTGTTTTGGAGCCTGAAGTGATCAAGAATCCTCTGCCTTTCCCTGCGGGACCTTTCAGGGAATTTGGTTTTACGCAGAAATATGCGGATATTGTAGCCAAAGAGGGAGAGGATTTTGTCAGAAAAGTGAGTTATGAGGATCTAAAGCCGAAGATGTTGCTTGTGACTGCGATCTCCAACCCTGACAGATTGGATCGTTATCTTCCTGAAGGGGTTGTACAAAAAGTCTATTTGGAAGATCATGCCTATTTTGAAGAAGAACCGCTGCAAAGACTTATGAAAGAGTGTGATGCACAGAGTCTGCTTGTTACGCAAAAGGATGCTGTGAAAATGCAAGGATTTAAGTTGCCACTCTCCATAATGAAGTTAAAATTAGAGATCAAAAATGAGATATTCATGCAAGTGGATGCGTATATCAAAGGATATGGACATGAAAAGTAAGATAGATGTAGTCAAGACACTGCTTGATGCACTTCCATTCATTAAAAAATTTGCCAATGAGAAGATTGTCATCAAATACGGGGGTTCAGCACAGACCAGTGATGACCTTAAAGAACAGTTTGCACAAGATATTGTTCTTTTGCATCTTGTAGGTATGAAGCCGATCATCGTGCACGGGGGAGGGAAAAGTATTACAGATCTTTTGGCAGATCTTGGTGTAGAGACAAAATTCGTAGATGGTCAGCGTGTAACAACCAAGGAGGTCATGCGTATTGCTGAAATGGTACTAAGCGGTGAGATCAACAAAGAGATCGTATCCTTGCTGAATAATCATGGAGGTAAAGCGATCGGTATCTCCGGAAAAGATGCAAAATTCCTTGAAGCCAGACCGAAGGATTTTGATAATTTCGGATATACAGGTGTGATAGAAAATGTCAATCCTGAGATCGTAGATAATATCATAGAGGATGGATTTGTTCCGGTGATCGCTCCCATTGCCTCAAGCAGCAGTGTGGGGCACCCCGGTTTTAATATTAATGCAGACCTTGCTGCCAGTCAGATAGCTGTAGCCTTGGAAGCCAGAAAAGTACTGTTTCTAACAGATACAGCAGGCGTACTTAATAAAGAGATGAAACTCATTACCAATCTGGACATTGCAAAAACAGAAGCACTTAAGAGTGACGGTACGATCAGCGGTGGTATGGTACCCAAAGTGGATGCCTGTATAGAAGCATTACGTGGTGGTGTGAAGAAAGCACATATTATAGATGGGCGCGTAGAACATTCATTACTGTTGGAGATATTGACAAGTTCAGGTGTAGGTACCTGTATAGAACTCTGATCACAGGTAATGCTTAGGTAAGATTAAGGTAATGCTTTGTTTGCTTTAAGTATCAAGATGATACAATCCCACATACGGTTATACCGTATTGAAAAAGCCAATCTTATCGCGAGGTAAGTGCGGAAAGTCATGGATCTCTCGTAGAATGCCAGACTACCAATAGAGGTATACAAGCATATCTGACTTTTAGATAGCTTCTTTCTTCTATTTCTTAAGTATTTTAGTGTTTGTTTTGATAGTACTGCTTATGTAAGTAGACATTCTTTTTCCTATCTATTCAACTTTATTTGTATGAGTAGTTACTCTGAAACATACACTAAATACTAAAGATACTCTTCTTAACTATACTAATACTAAAATTTTACGCTAAATCTCGGGATTTTTCTCAATATAATCATATTTTTGTATAAATAATTATTTTACAGTATAATAAAAAATAATTATTTTAAGGATAAAAAATGATGAAAATATTTTATGTAACAGTGAGTCTATTGCTTTTAAGTTTGACGATTAATGCAAAAGAACCTACTGTAAAGAAAAAAGAAGCATATCATGCACAATGGCAAAAGATCTATGGGGGAAAAGAGGATGATATTGCCTATGGCATTGTTGCACTTGAAAATGGGGAGAGTGCTATTGTAGGTACCTGTAAGTCTTACGGTGCACAGCGTACAGACATCTGTGTCACACGCATGAATGCAAATGGAGAGATGCAGTGGCGTTTATGGCTCGGTGGTAAGAAAAAAGATGAGGGAAAAGCCATTACCCGTGCTGCTGACGGAAGTATTTTGGTATTGGGACGTTCCAAATCTTTCAGTAAAAACTATGACTTTGATCTCTATGTGGCAAAAATATCCCTCGGCGGTAAAAAGATCTGGGAGAAAACACTTGGAGGTGTACGTGATGAATATGCAGGAGGTATAGCGGGAACGGATGATGGAGGGATGCTCATTGTGGGTGCCACAGAATCTTACAGTAAAGAGGGAGACAAAGATATCTATATTGCCAGACTTTCAAAGAGTGGTGCGTTGATTAATGCCCATACAATAGGTGGCTCAAAAGATGATGCCGCAACAGCTTTAACCCGTACACGTGACGGTAAGATGGTTCTTGTCGGCTATAGAGAGCTGGAACGTGCAGGAGATAGTGATTTTCTTATTATGCAGCTTGATCAGAATGGAAAAATGCGTTGGAGAAAACACTTTGGCGGTGAGTACGAAGATATACTTCTGGGGGTGACCCCTACAGTGGATAATGGGATTGTCGCTGTTGGGAGTACACGTTCTTACGGAAGTTCCCAAAGTGACCTGACCGTTATGAAAATCGATGCAAAGGGGAAAACGATTTGGCACAAGATCTATGGATTTAAATACTATGAATACGGTAATGCCGTAGCAACTACCCGTGACGGTGGTTTTATATTGGTCGGAGGAACCAATACTTTGGGAAAAGGAAATCATAGTGCCTATGTATTGGCACTGAACAAAGCGGGAGAACTTATTTGGTCCCATGTTTATGGGGATGAGAGAAAAGATGTGGCACATGGTGTAGCACGAATGAGTGACGGAAGTATGATTGTTGTCGGTGAGACAAATAGTTTCAAACGTGCAAAGAATTTCTATTTGATCAAGCTTCTAAAGCAGTAGACCTTAGCTTTTTTGGCTATAATTATATTTAATATAAATAGGGGCGCCTCTAATAATAGGTAATACTCACAACATCTCTAGCTTTTCTCACAGGCTAGGCACTCTTTCGTAGTCCTAGCCTTAGCTAAGTCAAGAAAGAGTAACGACGTATAGGCAAAAGCTAGTGATGCCCGAAGGGTGGGCTTTGCAAACGCAATTTTGCACAAGATATTTCATCGTCTTAGCTATGGCTAGGACTCAAAAATCTCTTGCACAACCTTGCATTTGCAAAGCCCATTGTGAGTATTACCTATTATTAGAGGAGCCCATAAGGAATGTTAGATGCAATTTATTGAGACACGGGGAAATGACGGAGTAAAACCATCAACTGTGCCCTTTTCAGAAGCGATACTTAGCCCAAGTGCCAGTTTTGGAGGACTTTATGTTCCTGAATCATTGCCGAATATAGATGAAACATTTTTAACAAAACATCTTCAAAGTCATTATAAAACTTTAGCACTGGATTTTTTACAGACATTTGGTATTGATATAGAAACAGAGGTACTCAAAGAAGCATTGAAACGCTATGATACTTTTGATGATCCTGAAAATCCTGTGCCTCTTACACAAATAGAAAGAGACTGTTTTGTAAGTGAACTTTACCATGGTCCGACACGTGCTTTTAAAGATATGGCACTACAGCCTTTTGGGTACATATTAAGCAAATTAGCCCAAAAAAGAGGTGAGAATTACCTTATTATGGCAGCAACCAGTGGAGATACCGGTCCGGCAACTTTGGAAACGTTTAAAAATCAGGAGGGTGTAAAAGTAGCATGTCTTTACCCAGACGGTGGTACATCAGATGTGCAAAGACTTCAAATGGTGACCGAAAATGCCCCAAATCTTAAAGTAATTGGTGTTAAAGGGAATTTTGATGATACGCAAAACACACTAAAAGCACTTCTTGCCTCTGAAGATTTCAAGGAGGAGTTAAAAGAGAGAAATATTAAGCTTTCAGCAGCAAACTCGGTTAACTTTGGAAGGATCATCTTTCAGATCATCTATCATATTCACTCCTATTTGGAGTTGGTACGCCAAGATGTGATAAACATGGGTGAAAAGATCTATCTGGTCGTTCCTAGCGGTAATTTTGGAAATGCATTGGGCGGGTACTATGCTAAAAAAGCAGGACTCCCTATAGAAAAGATCCTTATCTCATCCAATATTAATAATATTTTGACAGACTGGATCAATGAAGGAGTTTATGATCTGACAAGCAGAGAGCTTGTTCAGACAGAATCACCGGCGATGGATATTTTGAAAAGTTCAAATATCGAACGTATCATGTATGATAAATTTGGTGCAACTCGTACTAAAGAGCTTATGGAAGATCTGGCAAATAAAAATAAATTTACACTGACAGAGGCTGAACTGAGATCACTTAGAGAAGATTTTGATGCATCATTCTCTGATGATATGGAGTGTGAAGCGGTAGTAGGCATGTATGCGAAAAAAGGGTATATCATGGATCCTCATACAGCAACATGCATGAGAGCGTATGAAACTTTAAGAGAAAAAAAACTTCCTACTGTGGTCTATTCAACAGCGGAATGGACAAAATTTTCTCCTGCTGTTTCCAAAGCACTGGGGCATGAAGTAGAAGATGACACGGAAGCATTGAAATGGGTAAGTGAACATGCAAATGTATCCGTATCTGCAATGATAAAGGGATTGTTCGATAAACCTGTAATACATACAATCGTAGTGGATAAAGAGGATATAAAAGGAGAGATGCTGAACTTTCTATAGTTCAGTATAGTATTCATGACAAGGAAAAATCTGGCATTTATTATTGTATTACCGTTATTATTGCTTGAAAATTCTATGGCCAAAATGATCGTAGATTGTAGAGTCGTAACGGGAGGTATAACAGAATGTAATCCCTATAGTCATAAATTCATCAAAGCTAAAGAGATAAAATATAAAAAAGACAGACAAAAACTGATCGTAGCCAAAACACTTCCGGTACCTCCAAAAACTTCGATAAAGGTCATTTCAGTAGAAGATATGATCGAAAAATATCTTAAGATCAATGAATCTGTACGATTTAGAGGAACTAGAGCGGTTCCGGTGTCTATTGCATCTTCAAATACACAAGAAATGAAAAAAGAGAGAATGTATTCCCGTATAGAAAGACTTAAAATACAGAGAAAAGCACTTTTGAAAAAAATGCAGAAGATAAAAGAAGAGAGAGAAAGAAAAAATAAAGAAGCTTTGAAGATCGCAAAAGAGAAAGAAGTAAAAAAGAAAAAGACATTAAAACCTGCAGAGAAACAAGTAACACAAGGGGGTTACTATGTTATTGAAAAAGGTGACAGTCTTAGTACCATTGCTGCAAAATTCGGGATAAAGACAAGTACTCTACGTGCTTTAAATCATTTAAAAAAGAGTGCAGCGATACACATAGGTAAAAAGTTGGTCATACCTTACAGTCAAAAGAGAATTGATACCCTTGCAAAGGCAGAGTATATCGTAGAAAGAGGAGACAGTCTGGGTTCTATTGCCAGAGAGTTCAATCTTAGCTCCCGTATGATCATCAAACTGAACAAACTGAAGAAAAATTCACCTATACGTATAGGACAAAAGATTCTTCTGCCACTGCCTTACATATTGGCGAAAAAGAAGGCAGAACAAAAAAGGTTGCTTGCAAAGCAGGCAAAAGAGAAAGCAAAAAAAGAGAAATTGGCTAAAGCCAAATTGAAAAAAAGAAAAAAATACACATATGAATCTAAAATGATCCGTAGTTTTGGTAAACGGAAGCTGCGAGTCACGGCAACTGCCTATAGCTCTCACAGCAGACAAACAGACAAAACACCATTTTTGGCGGCATGGAATAATCGTTTACGTCCTGGTATGAAGATCATTGCAGTTTCTCGTGATATGCTTACACGGTACGGTTTAAGAAACGGTTCAAAAGTAAGGATCGGTGGACTGTCTGGCTACTATACAGTACGTGACAAAATGAATAAACGTTTTAGAAGACGTATTGATATTTATATGGGTACAAACCGAAGAAGAGCGTTACGATGGGGAAGAAGAAGTGTCATCATCTATTGGTAGCAGGTATACCAATAAAAGTATGTAGCGTAACAGGTAGAAAAAATTACTGTTTTTGCAATGCCTCGTAGAGTTCCAGTACTTCAAGGTAGCGTTCACTCTTTTCCTCATAAATCTTTTCAATCTCAGCCAGTGTTTCACCAAGTTTTCCCAATCCTTTCTCCTGATAGCACTTCGGATCACCCAAACAGGCATTAAGTTCATCTATTTCTACTTCGAGTGCTTCAATTTCATCAGGAAGCGTATCAAGATCCTTCTGTTCTTTGTAACTGAGTTTGGTCTGTTTTTTCTCTTTGGGTTTCTCTTCCTTTTTTGCAGCAGTTTTTAGCTCCAATACCAATCTTCCAAGCTCTTTCATCTCTTTTTCTGTTTCCAAATACTCCGTATAGCTTCGGTAGGATTCTTCTATCAGACCATCCCCTTTAAAGATAAAGAGTTTAGAAGCGATCTTGTCTATAAAATAACGGTCATGTGAGACAAAAAGCAGAGCTCCGGGAAAAGCAATGAGTTTGTCTTCAAGGATGGTAATGGTTTGAATATCCAGATCGTTGGTAGGTTCATCGAGTATCAGGCATTCAACATTTTTTGTAAAAAGCAGTGCCAAAGCCACACGGTTCTTTTCTCCGCCACTGAGTTGTCCTATTTTCTTGGTCATATACTCTTCAGGAAAGAGAAATGTTTTCAGGTAGGCATAGACATGCATGTGGCTTCCCTGCACATCTACATGGTCTCCTCCATCGGGACAAAAGGTCTCTATGAGGGTATGCTCATCACCCAGCATTTCTCTATGCTGGTCAAAATAGCCTATGGTAAAATCTCCCTTTTTAATGCAGCCGCTATCTGGTTTTAAACGCTCAAGAAACAATTTAAGGAGGGTAGATTTTCCTGCACCGTTGATGCCCACAATGGCGATCTTGTCACGCTGCAAGATACGGGTAGAGAGATCTTCTATGAGCTTTTTGCCTGCAATGCTGTAGTGTAAGTGCTCAACATCAAAGAGCATTTTGCGCTTACTCAGCCCTTTTTCCCCTTTCCAGCTTTTTTTCTCACGCTCCAGCTCTAGCTGCATTTTTCGAATGAGGGTAGGGTTTTTCTTGGCTTGTTCACGAAGTTCAAATACCCTTGCTTTACGTCCCTGGTTACGTTTTTCTCTGGCACGTACACTTTTACCCAGCCACTCCTCTTCTCTTTTGAGCATTTTTAGCAGGGTGTTATGGCTTTTTGCCAGAGATTTCATGCGTTCCTCTTTTTGTACGAGGTAGTCACGGTAACCACCTTTGTAAGAGACAAGTCCTTGGTTTTCTACCTCTATGACCCGTGTTGCAATGGTGTCAATGAAGTGTCTGTCGTGTGAGATGAAGAGCAGGGTGAACTTCTCTTTAAGCAGTATCTCTTCGAGGAACTCCACCATATAGACATCAAGGTGGTTGGTAGGTTCATCCAATAGAAGCACATCAGGTTTTTTAAGCACCAAAGAAGCTAATGCAACACGACGCTGTTCTCCTCCCGAGAGGGAGATGACGAGACGTTTCTCGTACTCCTTGAGTTTAAACTCCTGTAAGATACGCTCTATTTTGTCGTCCAGGTTCCAGGCATTGTGGTGATCAAGGTAGGCAGAGATGCTTTCAAGTTGTGCAAGCAGGGCTTTGTTCTCAAAATCCTCTGCAACTTTGGCACTGAGTTTTGCATGGGATTCCTGTGCCTTTCTAAGTTCTGTCAGTTCATTTAAAATAGCATCTCTTACGGTTAGTGAGGCATCAAAGTGTGGCTGCTGTGCAAGCATTTCAATCTGTAGATCATTGTTGACCACACGTTTGCCCTCAGTAGGTTCTTCGCTTCCAAGGGCTATCTTCATCAGTGTTGATTTACCACATCCATTCTGCCCTACTATAGCGATGCGTTCACCAACATTCAGATGAAAATCTACGTTATCAAGAAGGCATTTGATGTCGTACTGTTTTTTGATATTGAAGAGGTCTATGAGTGCCACAGATGCTTGCCTTTGTTTTTTGTGGAATTATACTCTTTTAAGGCTTGATAAAGTTCATCGTGATATATTTGCTTGATTATTGTTCATTTTTTAAGGAAAGTAAATGTTGGAAATTATTATAGGAATATATTCGCTCTATACGTTTATGCGGATCTATATCTCGGTGATGCAGGTAGGGTATATCAATCAGCAGAAGCGTAAAGACCCGGTGCTGATGCCTGCCGGGAAATACATGGTGGCAGCAAATTATGCCGTGGCTAAAGAAAAAGTAGCGATCATTGAGCATTTCGTGGATTATCTAATGTTTATCTGGTGGGTCTTTGCCGGGTTTGCATGGCTCTCCTCTTTGGTGCAGGTAGAGGGGAATATATTGCAGGCGGTACTCTTTTTATTTGGATTTATAATGATCAACTATATTGTTGGACTTCCTTTTGAACTGTATCAAAAGTTTAAAATAGATGAAGATTTCGGCTTTAACAAGATGACCCCCAAAATGTTCATTATGGACACCCTGAAATCGGCATTGTTATTCATCGTTATCGGTGGTGCTGTTTTTGCACTTTTGGCTTGGATCATTAGCCGTTACGAGATGTGGTGGCTTTGGGGATTTGTGGCGATGTTTACCGTAGCAGTTCTTGCCAATTTGCTTATGCCGACTTTTATGGGACTTTTCAATAAGTTCACCCCCATAGAAGAGGGTGAGCTTAAAACAGAAATTACCAAACTTATGGATCAGGCCGGGCTGAAAAGTGACGGTATTTTCATTATGGATGCAAGCAAGCGTGACAGCAGACTGAATGCATTTTTTGGTGGGTTGGGAAAAACCAAGAGAGTGGTGCTTTTTGACACACTCAGAGAAAAACTAAATACCAAAGAGTTGCTGGCGGTACTCGGACACGAACTGGGACACTTCACACATGGAGATATCTGGAAAAATATCGGACTCATGGGGTTGTTACTCTTTATTGCATTCTATCTCTTTGGGCATCTTCCTGATACACTCTTTACCCAAATGGGTGTCATCCCGCATGCCGGTGTGAAAATAGCAATGCTACTGCTGCTGTTGCCACTTGTCAGTTTTGTCTTTAATCCGTTTATGAGTTTTGTCTCGCAGCACAATGAGTATGCGGCAGATGCCTATGGATCAAAAGTGGGAGGTCAGGAGCATCTAGTCTCTGCACTGCTTAAACTGGTCACAGAGAACAAATCTTTTCCAAAATCCCATCCGCTTGTGATATTCTTTTATCACACACATCCGCCTGTTTTAGAACGTCTGAAAGCGATGAATTATGATGCTACAGGTGTCATAATCGGGGAAGAAGAAAAGATTGAAGAGCCGGCTTTGCCAAATGACGGGATCTTTGCCTATATGGACAAAGAATAGTTTTTTAGATAGAATAATATAAAAAGGAACACAATATGCAGACGATTCATATCAATGTTGATGAAAACAAAGTAGATGTCCTTTTAAATATTATTAAAAATCTTAAAGAAGATATTGTGGATAGTTATACTGTCTCTCCAGTGGAGTGTAAAGATGCTTTTTATGATACACGTAAAAAAAGACTCCAGCAATTAAGAAAAGATATAAAGTCAGGTAAAGTAACTATGTATGACTTTGATACTTCCACAGATGATCTTATGAAGGAACTTCAGGCTTGAAAATCATTGAATCTAAACAATTCAAAGATGAATTAAGAATGATTGCTTTTTATATCAGAAAAGATAAACTATCTGCATCTATTGATTTTGTAAAAAAACTGAAGAAAAATATCAAACATTTAGTGGACTTTCCCTATCAATATAAAAAATCTATCTATTTTAACAATGATAAGATTAGAGATATGGTCTATATGGGGTACACTATTGTCTATGAAATTAATACTGAGAAAGATACCTTAGAGTTATTGAGTATTTTTAATCAGAATTTACCTGATTTTAAAAGTAGCTATCATGACAATTAAACAAACCCTAAACTGGGCAAGAGAACAATTAAAAGATGTTTGTGAACGCCCTCAATATGAAGCTGAGTTACTCTTGGCTTATGTATTGAAAAAAGACCGTACCTATCTCATACTACATAATAATGATACTGTAGATATTAAAGAATATGAAAAACTAATAACGAGAAGAAAAAATCATGAACCTTATGAGTACATCGTAAGTGAAGCTAGTTTTTATGACATACATCTTCAAGTAGAAGAAGGGGTACTTATCCCTCGTCCTGAGACTGAGATACTTATAGACTTGGTAGCAGACATCATAGAAAAAGAGCATATCACACGTATCGCTGAGATAGGAGTGGGGACAGGTGCCATCTCCATCGTCTTGGCACGTAAGTTTCCCGAACTTCAGAGCATCGCTACAGATATTTGTGATGCACCTTTGCGTGTAGCACAGAAAAATATAGAAACTTTTGGTTTAGAGAAGCAGATAGAGCTTCGCAAGTCAAATCTTATAGATAAGGTGAGTGAGCCTGTCGAACTCGTGGTCTCCAACCCTCCCTATATCGCAGAAGATTTTTTACTAGAATCAAATGTTGTTGACTATGAACCCAAAGAAGCACTCTTTGGTGGGAGAGTGGGAGATGAACTGCTTAAACAAATTATCTTGGATGTAAAAGCCAAAGGTATCAAATGGCTGGCATGCGAGATGGGCTATGACCAAAAAGTGCCCATTTCAGAATTTGTTAATGAAGTTGGGGTACAATCCATTGAATTCTATCAGGACTTAGCAGGTTTTGATAGAGGATTTGTGATTGAGTTTACGTAGGGTGTTGTACCCTTACAACACCAATAATTTAAATTAAAAATATGTTAGAGAACCAATATTTATGGTGTTGTAAGGGTACAACACCCCACAGGAGAAACAAATGAAAAAATATTTTAGAATAACAACAATAGCCTACCTCATACTCTTGGGTGCAACACTGGGAGCAGGGCTCTTTGCAGGTGCAGTCGTAGCACCGGTGACCTTTCATACAGAAAACTGGTTAGGCAGTGAAGTGCTCAGCCATTATCAGGAAGGACTCATCATGACACAGAATTTTCTGAAGCTTTCTTATCTGGTAACAACGACTGTCATTGCTGTAGCACTTTATGAAGGGTACAAATACAAGAAGTTTGAGAGAGATACTATTACACAGATAGCAACTTTTTTTGTCATTGCGACAGGTTTGATGTTTGGGTACTACTATCTGCCCGATATCCTGACCATGCAAATGGCAGGTGAAGAGATGACAAAGTCGGCTGCTTTTATCAGCATGCATAAAGGGAGTGAGATTAATTTTAAAATCTTTACTTTGGCGCTTTTGGTACTGATCGTACAAAATATGCGTAAGGCATGTAAGTAGATTTTAGAGAGGAGTGAGTAGTGAGCAGTGAGCAGTTGAGGCATCCATTTGACCCTATTGTCTTTAAAGATACAGAAACCTTGATACTGGGTTCATTCCCCAGCATCAAGTCTTTTGACAATAACTTCTATTATGCCCATCCGCGTAACCAGTTCTGGAAACTTCTTGAAGCAGTGACGACTTATCCTGTAAACAACCGTGACCAAAAACTTTGGTTACTCAAAGAAGCGAAGTTGGGGGTTTGGGATATGATACGAGAATGCTCTCGTGACAACTCTCTTGACAGCTCTTTGGAAAATGAAAAGGTCAATGACATCATAGGTTTTTTAGAAGCACATCCAAGCATCACGAAATTGGCATTTACAGGCAAAAAGGCAGAAGCTCTTTTTCAAACACATTTTTCACACCTGGAGATAGAAACCGTCTATTTGCCTTCACCTTCCCCAGCTTATGCTAAAATGTCATTTGAAACAAAAGTCATAGCTTACAAAAAAGCTTTAGGATACAACTAATGAAAACTCCTCACTGCTCACTCCTCACTCCTCGCTTTATCTGTATGGAGTACAGATAATGGCAGTTTGGGCGATAGGTGATATACAAGGGTGTTATGACGCTTTACAACAGCTGCTTCAAAAAATCCAGTTTGACGAACGGTACGATACATTATGGCTCGCAGGTGACTTGGTCAACAGAGGGAAAAAATCTCTTGAAGTGCTTGAATATCTCCACAGTATCAAAAAGAATGTCAGGGTCGTTCTTGGCAATCATGATCTTACCCTTATAGCAGCCTACTATGGTATCAAAAAGTCCAATCCGACCATAGACACAATACTTTCCTCACCTAATGCTCCAAAACTCATAAAATGGCTTAGAGGGCAAAAATTTCTTCATGTGGATTACAGATTGGGCTACTGCATGTCGCATGCGGGTATCTCTCCGGAGTTTGACTTGGGGATGGCACTTCAGTATGCAAAGCATATAGAAGAGAGACTGCAGAGTGAAGATGTAGAAGCATGGCTTCAAGCGATGTTCAAACATGGCATTGAACGTTTTGACAGGGATTCAGCTCCTATAGATATAGACCGTTACATTGTCAGCTCTTTTACACGCATGCGTTATTGTTACAAAGACCATCGTCTTGATTTTGAACAAAAAGGTGCACCCACAGATAAGCTTAGAGCAAAAGGCTTAAAGCCGTGGTTCGAATGTGAGAACAGAAAGAGCATAGACCTCAAGATCATCTTTGGACACTGGTCAACTCTTGGGTTTCATCAAGATGAGAATGTATTAGCTTTAGATACGGGGTGCTTATGGGGCGGTAAACTTACGGCTGCTCGTATAGATACGGATGAAGTGGAGATCATGCAGGTGGAGTGTGATATGGCTATTGAACCTAGGTAGGGGGTGGTGCCCTCTACCTGAAAGGTTCAATTTTACAAAATAACATAAATCGTAGTCCCCTTGTCTAAAGTAGAGATGATCTTCATTTCTCCGCTATGGAGTTCTACGCTGTTCTTAACGATGGATAACCCCAAACCAAACCCTTTGATCTTTTTATTCCTTGATTCATCAACTCTGTAAAATCTATTGGTTATTTTTGATAATTTCTCTTTGGGAATCCCTATACCTTCATCTTTAATGATAAAATGTATCTTCTCATCCCTGTAAAGTGAAATAGTGATATTTTTGTGCTTTGGCGTATATTTGATCGCATTGTCTATAAGGTTTGAGAAGATCATTGACAAAAGTATGGGATTTGCTTTTGTCTCAATGGATTCAAGTTTTTCTATGTTGAGATGTAACTGTTTTTCTTTGCATGTAACATCATATTTTTCAAGCGTACTTAGCAGCATAGCATCAAGGTGGCAGTGTTCGAATGTCTGTGTAATGTTCTCTTTACTGTATTTGGTAAGCAATAGTAAGTTCTCTACCATATGTTCAATCTGTTCAGCTTCGTACGCGATGGTCTGTATGCTTTGAATATATGCATCAGGTTCACGCAGTTTGCGAAGGGTGATCTCTATTTCACCTTTGATGACAGTCAAGGGTGTTTTAAGCTCATGTGAAACATCACTGTTAAAGCGGTTCAGGTTTTCTACTCCTTTTTTTAGTCTAACGATCATGTTATTAAACGCCTTAACGAGTGCTTTGATTTCATCTTCTTTATCAGGAACTGAAATGGTGTCTGAAAAGTTGTTGATGCTGATCTCAGTAGCTGTTTTAGTAATGTGTTTGACAGGTACCAAGATCTTGTCGATCAATTTACTTCCTAAAAACAGTAGGGTTAAAAGAAGCATGGGTATAAGTGTTAACAGCGTGTCTACAATATCTTCGATCGTATTATTGATTCGGTGGGTAGTTACGATGAGTTTCCCGTTAAAAGGTTTTGAAAGTGTCAGTACATAGACCCCTTTGAGATATTGTTCAGACTTTAGCATCACAAACCGATCATTGTAACGGTCATAGGATGCAGGGTTACTAAGATGAAAGTTTATACTTTTTCTGACAAGTTTTCCCTCTTTGAATACGGCTGCTTCATAATTTTGCATCAAGTCTTTTTGCAAGAGATGATCATCCAGGGGGTCCCCTGCTGTTAGTTTATCTTCTATATGAATGGACTGTTTATAAAGTTGGCTTTGAATTTTCAATGTAATACTTTGGTCAAGTACATAATAAAATGCAAAGCCAAAAAGCACCAGGAGTATGGCACTCACACTACCAAACCAGAACAGTACCCTTGTCTTTAAGCTATTAGCTTTCAATTTTATACCCCAGTCCTCTAAAACTTTTGATCAGTGTTTTACCTATTTTCTTTCTCAAATGATAGATCGTTACCGGTATAACATTACTATTGACAGCTGTATTACTGCTCCAAAGATGCTCTTCTATCATGGCATTGGTGACCATATTGTTTTTATGTTTGACAAGAAAGAGTAAAAGTTCAAACTCTTTTTGGCTTAAAGAGATTGTTTTCCCCTCTTTTTGAACCGTTTTTGCATCAAGGTCAAGTGTAATATTTTGAATGCTCACGGTATTACTTCCCTCCATAGCACTTCTTCTGTACAACGCCATTACTCTTGCCAGCAGTTCTTCATAGGCAAAAGGTTTAGAAAGATAATCATCTGCACCCGCTCTCAATGCAGCTACTTTGTCTTCTGTTTCATCCTTTGCCGTAAGCATGATAATGGGTGTTTTTATCTGTCTGTTACGTACATACTGTAAGATCTCCAACCCATTTTTTTCAGGCAGCATCCAGTCAAGTACGATAATATCATAGGTATTTGTATTTGCCATATACTCACCTTCTTCACCATCCATGCTGCTCTCCACAAGATGTCCGTCTTCACTGAATCCTCTCGTTAAAAAGGAAAGGATATGTGCATCATCTTCTATAATTAAAATTTTCATAGCTTATTATACTCTTTAATCTTTCCACTTTTTACATCACGAATATAATACATCTTGACCTTTTTAGGGTATTTCTCCTTTATCTTTCTATACACCTCAGCATCTTTCTCGCCATTATCACCAAACATCACCCACTGTATATTTGGGTAGAGTTTTATGAGTCGTTCTATCTTTCGTGTTTTGTAGACGAACTGATCTGTGAGAGGGTCTTTGTTGTTGCCATGCGCTTTCTTGAGAATGAGTGTGTGTTTTGGAAAATTATAGTATTTTAAAAATGCTTCTACCGGTATAAAAAGTTGTTGAGGAGAACCTGAGAGTATAAAAAGTGTACTGGGAAAATCTTTTGGATTTTGTGAGAGAATTTTTTTAAATCGTTCTAACATATTGGGAACTATTTTTCTCTGTTTATAGTTTTTAAACAGTGTATTGGTTGCTAGTTTTATTTTCTCAGTCACATCAGAGACAATAATCGTATCATCAAAATCAGATATGATTCCTAACAACTTTTTATTTCCAATAATTGTTGCTAAATCATGGTGTATGAATGCATTATTTTCAATTGTCAAATCTATATCTGTATACCCTGTTTTAAGTGCATTGTCTAAAGTAATATTAAATTCAAAATAACCTTCGTCATCACCCTTAACATGAAACTCTTTGTTTTGGATGGTAGCAAAAATGTTAGCATCTGAAATTTCATCACTTTCGATTTGTTTTGCTCTTCTCCATACATTTGTGAACCAACTATCATTATCGTTAACCTTTTCAAATTCTCTTTTATGCAACATTCTACCCTGCACAATAATATGATGTGCATTACCATAGGCATGATAAACTTCTATGTTGTCTTTGGCTTGCAGTACGATGTTTGTCAAAAATATTATTAAGAATAAAGGTAGACTTTTTTTAAATATAGTTTTTGCCTTTTTTTAGAATAATCAAAGATGCATCATCATTCTATTATTTTTTATTAAACTCTCTTAACAGGTTATGCTTATATAGATAACTTGCACTCTGATAATAAGTAATTGTATCATTTATGTCTGTTTCTGAAGGTTCTCTTTTATCATATATTACGCTGTATAGCGTCTGCTTCTTCACTTTGTAATTCTGTACCGTTTTATCCGGAGAGAGCACTGTCAGTGTATTGTTCCTGAAAAGTCCAAGTTTTTGATAATTGCTTACAAATGCTCTCTCCTGATGATCTGCTCTTAAAATATCATCTCCGTAAAATTTTGCTTCATAACTCTCTCCAAGAATACCCAAAAGTGTCGGTACTATATCTACCTGAGATGCAAGCTTGCTAACAACTGCAGGTTTAATGATCTTGGGTGCATAAATAAATAATGGTATTCTATAGCGCCATATCGGCAGGGCGGTTTTCCCGGCACTACCACCATTATGGTCTGCAACAATTACAAAGATTGTATTGTTGAACCATGGCTTTAGTTCTGCTTTTTTAAGAAATTTGTTAATGGCATAATCAGTATATTTTACCCCACCTCTACGTCCTGTATGGGAAGGAATATCAATCTTTCCCTCCGGATAGGTATAAGGTCTGTGGTTGGAGGTAGTCATCACAAAACTGAAAAAAGGTTTTTGTTTTGTATAAGACTTGTCTGCCTCTTTGCTTACTTTGTTTAAAAGATCCTCATCACAGACACCCCATACATTAGAAAATGTTACTTCATTATCTTTGAAATCAAATCTGTCCACCACATCAAATCCATTATTGGAAAAGAAGTAATTCATATTGTCAAAATACCCATGACCTGCATAGATAAATTTATTATCATAACCCAGTTCTTTAAAAATAAAACCTGCAGAATTCATATTTTGACAGTCGGGTCTTTTGACGATGCTTCTCCCCGGAGTCGGAGGTAAAGAGAGTGTAACAGCTTCCATTCCCCTTACTGTTCGTGTTCCTGTTGCATACAGATTATTAAAAAAAAGTGATTTTTTTGCCAGTTTATCCAAATAAGGGGACAATCCTCTTTTATCTCCAAATGCTCCCAAATATTCTGCACTGAGACTCTCCACCATAATAAGTACAATGTTGTACTTCTGTGCTCTTCCATCATTTGTAACCACTCTATTTATATCATATATATTATTTGTTTTAAAGGTTGTATTTTCTCTTTTTAAAAGAATATGCAGTCTTTTAAATACTTTATTTTTATCTAAAGTTTTGTAAAATTCATTATAGTCTAATTCGTTGTGTCTAAAAGCACTGAAAAGTGAGTAAAAACCATTTTTTGCCAACTCCTGATTAAATTTGTTTGAAATATTTTCTGTTAGAGTCTGTTTGTCCAGAAAAACAAAAAAGAGCAAAGGAAGTGCAAGATAGATACTTCCGATTTTCAAACGTTTTAAAAATGGCATATTACATTTAAATGCTTTCTTATGCAAGTCACTCTTTTTATGGTTGACATAAAAGATCCCACTTGTAATGAACAGGATAATCAAAACAAGAAGCGGTATGGGATAGGATTCTAGAATATTATGTATAACCTCATGCGTATAAACCAAATAATCTACTGCAATAAAATTAAAACGTTTTCCAAATTCTTCCCAGAAAAAATACTCACTGAAACCATTGAACACTATAGTATAGATCACGGCAAAATAAACCAGTAAACTGATGATCTTGTGAATAGATGTATTGAAAATCTTTCTAGGTACAATAATAAGATAAAGTATAAATGGTATTAAGTAATAAGAAACAGCTACAAAATCATAAAATACTCCTATGAAAAAAACCTTTAGCAATGCTCCAATACCCATATCGACCTGATCATATGTCATTGCGAGCAAAACAATCCTTGTGATAAAACTCACAAAAACAAATATACCAATAAAATTGGCAGCAAATTTAAATCGTCCTGTATTCATTAATCTAATCTTTTTATATAATTTTTTAAAAGTATACTAAATGAAAATGAAATGAGGATGAAAAACTTCCTTCATCCTCATTTCATTTTCATCTACTATGATTTGAGTATGGCAGCAGATCACAAGCGAAACATTGCACTTCATTGTACAGATATCGTAAAAACATTCAACTCCGGAGAGGCAAAAGTCAAAGCATTGCAAGGGGTAACCCTTGATGTGTATGAAGGTGAACTGCTCATGCTTGTGGGACCATCAGGGTGTGGCAAGACGACATTTGTATCGGTTGTTACTGCTTTACTCGGGTTTGACAGCGGAACGTGTATGACATTAGATCATGACCTTGGTACTATGAGTGATGAAGCAAAAACTGCTTTTAGAGGCAAAGAGATCGGTTTTGTATTTCAGGCGTTCAATCTTATTCCTGCGTTGAATGCTACTGAAAATACAGCCTTGCCCCTTATGATCTTCAAAACAAACAAAGCTGAGGCACTTTCCCGTGCAAATATGATGTTGAAAGCTGTAGGATTGGAGCAAAAAGAGCATTTTTTGCCGGGAAAATTGAGCGGTGGACAACAGCAGAGAGTTGCCATTGCCAGAGCACTGGTCCATCGACCCAGGCTGGTGATCTGTGACGAACCCACAAGCAGTCTGGATCACAAGTCCGGACAGGTGGTCATGAAACTGTTGAAAGAACTGACAAGAGCACACGGGACGACGATGATCGTTGTAACACATGATGAACGTGTGTACAAATATGCAGACAGAATAGCATATATGGAAGATGGTAAAATTATTAAGGTGGAAGAAAACAAATGAAAAGATTTTATATGTTGATCGCTATTTCGATCATTGGGCTTGGAATCGGTATTGCCGCTGTTTTTTACGGAGATATGCTGAAGCCATCCGGTACTGTTGCTATCCCTTCTGTAAAACTGCCTTTCAACTCTTTTATAGCAGGAACAGGAATCGTAGAAGCACAAAGTAAAAATATTGCCGTAAGTTCTTCTCTCTCCGGTGTCGTCAGGAAAGTATATGTCCAAAGCGGGGACAAAATAGAAAAAGGGACACTGCTTTTTGAGCTGGATGACACTTTGCTTAAATCTAAACAAGTGGTTGTAAACGCTGAAGTTGAAGCTGCCAAAGCAAAACTTCTAAGTGCGAAACATCACTTTGAACTGATAGAAAATTTTAAAAAAGCTTCTCCACTCATGGTTACAAAACAAAAATATATAGAGGCACAGGATCGCTTTCATGAAGCCAAAAAAGAATTTGATGCTGCAAAAGCCAGGCTCGCTGCACTACAGGAACAATTGAAACTGTACAGGATATATAGCCCTATTGACGGTATCGTATTAAAATCAGAGATAAGCAGCGGCGACTTTTTTAATAGCGGTTCGAATAAGCTTATCATAGGTGAAGACCACCTTAATGTACGTGTCAGTATCAATGAGTATGACATTTCAAAATTCAGACCGGGCACAAAGGCCGTGGCATATATGCGTGGCAGAAGCAAAGAAAAGACAGATTTAACCTATCTTTACACGATCCCCTATGTTGTACCTAAAACAAACTTGACAGGACGCAGTACAGAACGCACCGATACACGTGTACTGCAAGTGATGTATGCAGCCCAAAGAACAGACACTTTCCCTCTTTATGTGGGAGAACAGCTGGATGTCTTTATCCAGACACCTGAGCAGGAAAAATAAATGTTTGAAGTGGCAGTCAAAATGCTGATGCATGACAGAACCAAATTTCTGGGTCTATTTACAGGCATCGGGTTTACTGCCTTTCTGGTGACATTTGCGATGTCCTATTTTGCAGGGTTTTTGACAAGAGGCTTTGCACTTGTAAGTGAGAATCCCTCTGCAACTGTCTGGGTGATGGATCCTGCAGTCAACTCGACGGAAGCAACGATCAATATGAGTGATGCCTCTTTGGGACTGGTGCGCAGTGTCAAAGGGGTGAGTTATGCTGTACCTCTGTATTTGAGTGATATGACTGCCAGATTTCCCAATGGACATTTCCAGTCCTTCCAGATGATTGGTGTGGATGATGCCACATTGAGCGGAGCTCCAAAGCCCGGCAACGCTCTAAGTGCAGCACTTCTCCATATGCCTGACAGTGTCATCGTGGACAGTGGCGGAAGCAGTGGTAAACTCCAAACGCCGATACACACAAAAGACATGTGGCCGTATGACGGTGCGCATCTGGGTGTTCCCACACGAAAACTCCAATACGGAGATACACTGATCATCAATGATAAAAGAGTCGTTGCAAGAGGGGTCTCTTCAACCATTCCAAGATTCCCGCCAAGACCGCTAATGTACACTACACAGTCGAACTTTAAACGGTTGAATCCCGGAGAAAACAGGTATATTACTTTTATCATGGTAAGGGGTAAAAAAAACATTTCAGCCAATACTTTAGCCCAAAATATTACCAGTCAGACAGGGCTAAAAGCTATTACAAGTGATGCATTTAAAAAAGAGACCGTCAAATGGTTTCTCATCAATTCCGAAGATGTGGGAGATATGGTCAACATGGTCATCCTTGCTATGTTGGTCGGATTTGGTGTCACCGGTGTTATGCTCTATATGTTCACGTATGAAAACCTCAGACAATATGCTGTTCTCAAAGCAATGGGGACCTCCAATGACCAATTGGTTGCTATGGTGTTCACCCAGGCTTTTATCGGCGTGATTGTCGGAAGCGGCATAGGCATAGGAGTATGCGCCCTGTTGGGAGAAAGTGTTGCAAGTGCGGATTTTCCGTTCCGCATGATGTGGTTTGCTCCCGTGCTGGGCTTTTTAGGCGTATTGATCGTAAGTATCACTGCGGCTGTGATCAGTGTACGACCTGTGCTAAGTATGGAGCCTGGCATTGTATTTTCCCAAAGATAACGAAAGGATAGTCATGAAAAGTGTACTAAAAACAGCATTTATACTCGTAGGGCTGCATACAGTTCTAAGTGCACAAAGCACAGTGATCCTCTTCTACAAAGAAGCCCTCAAAACACTCTTGTACCAAAATACCTATACCCTGCAGCAAAAGTCCAGAGCATTAAGCATTGAGGCAAAGAAGAAACAACGCTATCTCAATCTTGATGCAGGTATGATGTACGGTACGACCGATGCCAAGCTATTACCACATCATTTCAACACTACAGATATAAGCATAACAGACACAATCGATCTTTTTGGGAAAAATGTAGAAGAGATTCACCTCATTCAGCTTCAAATGAAAGAGGACAGACTCTTGCTGCAAGTGCAAAAAGAGAAACTTTTTCTCTCTTTACTCAACATGATCACAGACTATCGTATGAGTGAAGAAAAATGGCATAGGAAGAAAAAATTTTACAAAAAACAGGTTCAGTTCCTCATACAGCTAAAATCAGCTGTCCATGCAGGAGCCATATCGAAGTTGGAACTTACACGGTTTGAAAATACTATGGCACTCTTCAAAGTACAGCTGGACAAAGAAGAACAAGTGGTTACCATGATGAAAGCACAACTGAAACTTTACAGTCCACATTATGCTGTCCCTAGGCTTTCTTCTGCCCGATTGCATAGCAACCTGCATCGTTTCCTTGCCCGCAGTCCGCAACTCAAACTCAATGACAACCGGGCAAAGCAGGCATCACAAAAAATAAAACAGATCGAACAAAGCTGGATGCCTGATACCGTCGTTGGTGCCAACCGGCAATTTAATGATGATCCTACTGCAAATGGTGACAATTATACTTTGAGTATGGGTTTGAATATGCACTTTAACGGCGGGATGTCTCATGACATAGAGAGACAAAAAGTAGATGCACTGAAAATAAGAAGTCAAAAAAAAGCGTTGGAGATAAAGAGAAAAGCACAGTACATCGCATGGAAAAGTGACTATGAAACAGACAGAAGATCTCTTGACTCACTAAACAAGACACTAAAGAAGACAGAAAAAACTTTACAAAATGTAAGAACAGCATATCTTCAGCATTATATTGATCTAAACAGCTACCTTCAAATGATGCAGGAAAACCTGACGATACAAGATGCAAAGATAACAGCCAAATACAACATGATTAAAAGTGTGATCATTTTAAATACGCTTTCAAAAGGGACAATCTATGAATAAAGGAAACCATTAGAGATATACTCCAGTGATCATTTTTATATTTTATATGTCTTGATATAAAATATATATACCATGACTACCGTACAATATGCCCTACAAACTTAGACATATTATCTAAAATCTTCTCGCCTTTTCTAAACCCAAGCCCACAGGCTTCATAGGCATAAAAGACACCGGCTTGGTAACTGTTACCCTGTGTGTCGGTAGCCAACTCTGTATAAGCCTGGTAGAGCATTTTGTGGTTGGCATAGTCACCTTCTACAGATTCGAGTTCTGAGGCATTTTCATCCAAGATGCTTACGTTTCCTCCCTCACGTCCGAAAATGGGCTTTTTTACCTGTTTTTGTCCTTCCAGCGGCTCAAATGAACTCTCCAGTAGAAGAGGGTGCTTTGGGTAAAGATCCCAGAGTATTTTCAGTAATCCTTTGCTCTGAAAGAGCAGGGTGTAGGCAGGGTTGAAGATAATTGCTTTTTGGTTTTTGATGATGCTGGTGAGGAGCATTGCCAAATCTGACTCTTCCAGGGCTATGTCTTCCCATGGAATGAGCTTGAACCAGAGTTCATAGTTCTCATCGCCAAAGAAGATACCCTCTTTGTCATCGAATTCTACTTCATCCATGTAGGCGAATTCTGTGATGTAGCCAGCTTCTTCAGCGATATACTGAAGCAGTTTGACGGTGTTTTCTTCTTCATCATTTCCCCTGATGGAAGTAAAAAGGAATTTCCAGTCGTCATAACGCTCTTCAAAAGTAGAAATATCTTCTTCTAATGTGACAAGCCTTTTAAAGTTGTCAATCAGGGCCTCGTAGGTAGCATTGAATTGACTGGATTCCTCCAAGTTGTTCTTTTTAAGAATCGCCCATTGGATGATGGCTGTCTCAAAGAGTGCAGTAGGGGTGTCAGCGTTGAATTCCAAGAGTTTTATGGGCTTGCCGTCTATACCTCCGGCTAAGTCAAAACGTCCATAGAGATGCCAATGTACATCATTTTCCCATGATTCTTTGATTGCTTCTACAAGGTTAAAAGGGATACCTATTTCATGAAAGAGATTGTTTTTTATAACATACTCAGCTGCTTCAGTATACATATCATAAAGTGTATTCGTAGCTTTATAGTAGGCTTCTGCCTCAGCTTTGGTAAGTATCACAAGTTCATCTGAAATGTATGCACTTTCATCAGAGTCTGTATGCCAGACAAACCCCAGTGACTCTAGATACTCAGTAGAAAGTGGTGTGGTTTTTTGTAGCTTAACCACCGAAAAACCCACCCGAACGACCAAAGAATCCACCAGAGCGTGTTGATTTTTTATTACTAAAAAAACCACTTTTTTTGCTGGTTGATTTTCTAGGTTTGTTAAATGAACTTTTACTTCTTTGGTATGTCGATGGTGATTTATATCCTGCTTTACGATTGTTTTGGAAGTTTTGGTTTCCAAAGAGTCTATTTCCTATCCATGAACCTATCATTGCTCCGGCGATACTGGAAAGTAGGACTTCTCCCAAGCCCATACCTCCTGACATTTGGGTATTTTCTTTCGTAAGATTGGAAGTACCGTTATCAATCTTGGCAGCTTCTTCCTTGACAAGTTTATCCATCTCTTCTTTGGTAAGCACACGTTCTTTTCCGTCAAGCTGCTTGAGAACAATACGGGTTTCATCAGCAGGGAACTCATCTTTGATCTTGTATTTCCCCGGAGCTGTCTCTTCAATGATGACAAATGCACCTTTTGCCTGAGCATGTTCTTTTTGCTGTTGTTGCTGTGTACACCCGGTTACACCAGTTACAAGTATGGCACCCAATCCTGTTGCTGTGGCAATGGTCGAGAGTTGGTTGATATATTTCATAATGATTTCCTGAACATAAAAAATTTAAAGGAATGATAGCAAAAAAGAGTTAATAGTAAATGAGGCAGTAAAGAAAACAGAGAAGGAAGAGTTTCTCTGTTTTAGCACATAAAAGGAGTTTATATTTTAGACTCTTTTAGTCCATTTGCTTTCTAAGGAAAGTTGGAACATCTAAAATATCTTCATTGTCTGTGTAGTCTCCACCGACAACCATTTTGTTTGCAGATCTAAGTGTGTTAATACTTGAACTGTTACTGTTCAAGAGTGACTCCTGCTTTTTAGGCGCAGGTTCAGCAATAGCATTTTTGTCTTCAAAACCGGTTGCGACGATTGTGATACGTACTTCATCGATATCCATATTTTCATTCGTAGTCGTACCGAAGATGACTGCTGCATCTTCATCGGCACTCTCTTCAACGATGCTCATCGCTTCACCGATCTCCATAATAGGATAGTCAGGGTGAATATCAAAGTGTACAAGTACACCCATGGCACCGTCAATAGAGATATTGTCAAGCAATGGAGACTCAATAGCTGCTTTTGCCGCATCATAGGCTGCATTGGTCCCTGTCGCATAGCCTGCACCCATCAGAGCAAGCCCTCTGTGACTCATGACTGTTTTTACATCGGCAAAGTCAAGGTTGATGTCATTGTCACCATGTGAGAGGATCACTTTGGAGATACCGCCTACGGCCTGAGCAAGAATATCATCTACCATTCTAAAGCTTTCTTTGATACCAAGATTCTTCTCCACGATAGAAAGAAGTTTTTCATTCGGCACAACAATAATGGAATCACTCTCTCTTTTGAGCTCTTCAAGACCCTCTTTTGCAAGTTTGGTTCTTTTGCGACCTTCAAATTTGAAAGGACTGGTTACGATAGAAACAGTCAGTGCGCCCACCTCTTTGGCAGCCTGAGCAATGATCGGTGCAGCCCCTGTACCTGTACCACCACCAAGACCTGCAGAGATAAACACAATGTCAGAACCTTCAAGCATCTCTTTGATGTCTTCAAAACTCTCTAGCGCAGCTTCTCTACCTTTGTCCGGTACCATACCTGCACCAAGACCTCTTGTTGCATTGATACCCAATTGCATTTTATAGGGTGCAAGTGAACTGTCCAATGCCTGTGCATCTGTATTGGCAACAATAAGGTCAATACTGTGGATCCCCTCCTGTATCATATGGTTGATCATATTACCACCACCACCTCCAACACCGATCGCTTTGATCTTTGCACCATTGGTGTGACACTTCGTTTCAACGATATCTATTTCAAACTCTTCCATTCTTTCTCCTTTTTATGATGTCAACATTCTGCTAAAAAAGTTGTTTTGCCCAGTTAGCCAACTTTTTTAACGGATTGTTATTCTCTTTTCCGATATCCGGTAGATCATCAAAAATGATCGACTCTGTATTATCGGTATTCACTGTTTGTCTCTTCTCTTTTTTTGATACTTGAGCTACTTTGCTCTCTTCGACTTCACTGACAGTATTGGCGATCTTGATATCATTGAGATTTTCTTCATAGACATCTTTAGAGTGTAAGAGCTCCTGTTGGAAATTTATCTCATACTGTGTATGCTCTCCGGCTTTATAGAGAAGCAGTCCGATGACTGTTGAGTAGGCTGGATCTTTTAATTCATCAAACAGTCCCTCTATATTATGCGGATAAGCAATACGTACAGGCATAGCAGGGAAGATGGACTGTGCCAACTCTCTAATACCTTTGAGTTTGGTCATCCCCCCTGTTAGGATGATACCTGCACCGATCTGCTCTTTAAGCGCACTTTTCTCAAGTGATTTTGCCAAGATCATCAAAGCTTCTTCAACACGGGAGAAGATTACAGAGTGAACGATCTCCAAAGAGACATCATTACGGTTCTCTTCATCTCCTATGATAGGAAGTTCGATCACTTCATTGCTTGTCTCTACAAGATTCCCGTGACGTACCTTTACATTCTCCGCTATTTGTAAAGGGGTATGCAATGCCATAGAGAGGTCATTGGTAATATGGTTTGAACCCACACCAAGAAAGTCATTGTATCTGATAGAGTTGCCTGTATGGATCACAAGATTGGATGTTTGTCCACCAAGGTCTATAACTGCGACACCCAGTTCTTTTTCATCTTCATCCATCACAGCAATGGCAGAAGCATAACCGCTAAGTACAATACCATCTATCTCCACACCGGCAGAACGGACTGCTTTTTTAAGGTTTGAAAGATTTGATTTTTGCGTCATGATAATATTGACATCTACTTCCATTCGTGAAGCATTCATTCCGAACGGATCTTCAATGAAATCCTGATCATCTACTCTAAAGTTATAAGGAAGTACATGTACGACTTCATATTCATTGGGAACATTCGCATTATAAAGTGCAGTCTGCATTACACGGTTGATCTCTTTAATAGAAATATCTTTATGAGGTATGTTGACAACACCTGTGGAATTCAAGCTTTTTGCATATGCGTTGGAGATGGAGACTGTCGCAGAGGTAATATTGCTTCCTGCAATGCGTTTTGCATCGTTGATAGCCTTCTTGATCGCTTTGGAAGCAAGTTCTATATTGGTAATGGCACCTTTTTTGATGCCTTGGGATTTAGCGATACCATGACCTTGTATCTGAACTTTTGAATCTTCAATTTCAGCTATGATAGCACATATTTTAGTGGAACCGATGTCTATAGCTAAAATTGTGTCACTCAATTTGTAAGTCCTCCCATATAAACTTCTGTAGGATATTTTTTGTCTAACATCTTAATGAGGTTAGTCTCAAATGTTCTTTTCTTCATTTGGTTGACAGTTTGCTTTACAGCATCTGTCTTGTTCTCATCCATCGGCAGAAGTTTTTGTTCCTTGATATTATAAACTATAACTTTGTCCAATACGCTAATAATACCCTTTTCTTTCTTAGATGTAAAGAGTTTTTGTAAAAATTGTAAACTTTCTTGTGCATTAAGTGGTTTTAAGTTGTCATGTTTTTCCAAGGTAACAAAGTCCGAGATCGTTGCATTGGCATCATTTAGACTTTTAAGTGTTGACTCAGCCAGTGTTAAAAGTGCCTCTTTTTTTGCTTGAGAAATGTAGCTTTTTGTTACTTCATCTTTTGCTTCTTTATAGGTCATTACCGCAGGTTCATTGATGTTGTCAATCTTAATCGTTGCATATTTGTCACCTACAATCTTCGGTTTGAGTATGTCACCTTTGTTCTTTTGTTGTATCTCATCCCAAAGTGTTTTTGGCAACTTAAGATCACCTACAGGAAGTGTGACTGTCTCAGTACTTGAAAGTTTACCTTTTTTAAAGGCAATGTAGTTTTTTTGTGCCGTTTTCTTACTTTTTTTAAGTTTTAGATCTTTTGTTACCTGTTTTTTTGCCTCATCATATGAGAGTTGTTTTCCGTTTGCATCCGTATAGTTAAAACTATTCTCTTCATAAAATGCTTTAAGTGCATCTTCTGTTACAGCTGTTTCACTGCTTGGTGTCCAAACGATAGAGAGTTTATAGGATTTTTTTGTCATATAGTTCTCTTTTCGTGCCTTCCAATATGCTTTGCATTTTGCTTCATCTACCGTAAAGTCCACATCAGAAGGTGTCAATACTTTGTAGGCAAGTTTGTCAGCAACATTCATAGCCGCAGAGACAGCTTCTGTCTCTAATGGAAGCGCATCAACATTTAACAGAGCCAGTGTTTTGTTGATGATAAGTTCTTCTCTGAGCCCTTCTTCAAATGCTTTTGCTTTCAGTCTTTGATTTCTTAAGTAAGCTTGATAGATCTCTTTATTGAAACTTCCGTTTTTTTGGAATCCTTTGATCGCTTCAAGTGCATCCACTACCTCTTTGTCTGAAACAACAATACCGGCATCTTTTGCAAAGTTGAGTATTTTTGCCTGTGTAGCAAGTGTTGCAAAAGCCTGTTTGATGAGACCCATCTCTTTTGCTTTCTTTTTATCCAGTTTACCTTGCATCATTTGGTTGTACTGGTTGTAGATATTGCTGTAAACCATGTTGAGTTTGGTTTGTGGAATTTCTATACTCCCGACTTTTGCTACATTGCCTGCTTTGGAACCAAAACTGTAACTTCCCCATCCTACAAAACCTGCACCGATAAATGCGACGGTTGCTACCCATATGGTCCAAACTAGGTATTTATTGTGTTTTTGCATCCAACTAATCATATTGTACTCTGCCTTAATCTAAAAATTTGTACAATATTTTATCTAAATAACCTTATCGTTGTGGTTATAGCCAATCAGAGGATAAAAAGAAGATGACAGATAAAAACAGTGAAATAATGAAGCGTGACCTGGAAGTGATCTGGCATCCCTGTACACAGATGAAAGACCATGAGACACTGCCTCTTGTCCCTATCAAATCAGGTAAAGGGGTCTATCTTTATGATTTTGAAGGGAACAGCTATATTGATGCGGTCAGCTCCTGGTGGGTAAACCTTTTTGGTCATGCCAATAAAACAATAAATGATAAGATCAAAGCACAGTTGGACAGTTTGGAACATGTACTTTTGGCAGGATTTACACATGAACCTGCTGTGGAACTGGCACATAAACTTGTAAATATTACACCTGAAACATTGGTAAAAGTCTTTTATGTTGACAATGGTTCCAGTGCTGTTGAGGCAGCACTAAAGATGAGTTACCATTATCATCTTAATCTTGGAAAACGTAAACCGCTTTTTCTATCATTGACAAACTCTTATCACGGAGAGACCATAGGAGCTCTTTCAGTAGGGGATGTAGCACTCTACAAAGAAACATATGAACCGCTGCTTATAGCCAATATGCAGGTACCTGTACCCAAAGATCAGAGTGAGTCGGCAGCCAAAGAAGCCTTACAAATACTGGAAGATGTGTTGATAGATAAGTCAGAAGAGATTGCGGCACTGATACTTGAACCGCTGATACAGGGAGCAGGAGGAATGCATATGTACCATCCTGCCTATCTCTCAGGGGCAAGGGTATTGACAAAAAAATATGATGTACATCTCATAGCAGATGAGATCATGACAGGATTTGGACGTACAGGAAAAATGTTCGCCTGTGAACATGCGAATATCTCACCGGATTTTATGACACTCTCTAAAGGACTTACCGGAGGGTATTTGCCTCTTTCTGTAGTAATGACAACCGATGAGGTTTACAATGCTTTTTACTGTGATTATAATGAATACAAAGCATTTTTGCATTCTCACAGTTATACAGGGAACCCTTTGGCATGTAGTGCCGCCTTGGCAACACTGGAGATATTTGAACAGAACGATATCTTGGGGGAGAATGAAAAAAAGTGTACCTATATATATAAACAGGTTGAGAAGTTCAGATCACTCCCCAATGTAAAAGAGATCAGACAGCAGGGTATGGTTACAGCTATAGAGTTACAGGGGTATGATGTGAAAGAACGCATAGGATTACGTATCTATGAGTATGCGTTAAGTCAGGGAGTATTACTGAGACCTCTTGGAAATGTCATCTATTTTATGCCGCCTTTTGTCATTACTTACAAAGAGATAGATAAAATGATTGAAGTAGCTTATAAAGGGATAGAAAGACTTATGGGGTAGAAGTACCCTTATTTATTAAGAAACGAGAAGAATCCTTCATTTTCGTTATTGAGCCTTTTGTAATGCTCTACGGCTCTTTTAATACCTAACTCCATAGCATTTTTATAGAGAAGTTTTGCTTTGGTACTATCTTTGTCAACCCCTACACCGTATTCATAAAATTGTCCAAGATCACAGATCGCTTCAGGGTAGTCATCATTCACAGCCAAAGCGTTGATCAGTGCAAAAGCTTCAGGGATGTTTTTTTGAAGCAGGTCACCCCTGTAGAGTGCTCTTGCCAATTGGAAACGTGCATATTTTGATTCAGTTGCAGAGGTAAGGAGTAAGAGCTCAGCAGCTTCAGCTTTGTTGCCGATACGCAGTTTTTCAATATGCCCAATGATCTCCTCTATTTCGTCTTCACTGTACCCTTCATGAGAGATCTTGCGCAGCCAGGCATCTACTGAAGGAAAATTCTCATCACTGGTTTGTACAGGAGGATACTGAATAGTCATATTCTGGAATTTCTGATCTATATAGGAAATAGCATGATAGTGTGCTGATTCAGGTTGATTTTCCTCAAGAGGGGCAGAAGGTATCTCTTTTTCTATAGGTGTTTCTTCTTTTTTGGGAACAGATACTTCAAAGCTCTCTAGAGGGGCTTCTTCCTCTTCCTCTATCTCTTCTTTTTTTGTGGTCTCATCACTGGTGTCAAAGAATGTATCTCTCTCTAAGTCCTGCGTAAACACTTCATCGATAGATCGGTTTGTTGCAGTATCAAAAAATGTATCTTGAGAGGAATGTGATATATCCAATTCGATATTATCCGGTAATATCTCATCTGCCCCAACATTGAGTAGTGCATCATAATTGACTTGCTCCTGGGTAGAAAGTTTTTTAGGTTCTGCAACAGGATCAATGAATGCATTCAGGTCATCTATCTCCTTAACGGGTCCATCCTGTTTTTCCGGTTCTTCAACAAAAAGATCGAATTCTTCAATGATCGCTTCTTCTTTTTTCTTTTCAATATCTATCTCTTTTTGGGCACTTCTTTGAAGTATCTCTTCCATGGGTGTTTCTATATAGGAGGTGATAAGTCCTTGTGCCTGGGCATAGTTCTCTGCCTGGAGCATCGTAATGATCTCCTGGATCCTACTGTCAGAGCGCAACAATCCCAGTTTAAGCATTTGAAGTTGTATAGTTTCAATATCTGTAATGGAGATAGCAAGATTGATGATACTTAATCTTTTTTTTGTCTGATTCATGCACCTGTCCTATGATAATATTGCGTAAAGTATAACAAAAATGTGCTTTACATAGCTGTTTACAAATTGGCACTCAAAGCCAGCAGTCGGCAGGAGTTCTCGAGAATAGATACCTTCTTCGCCATTTCTGTAATGTCTCTGTCGTAACAGATGACACCAAAACCTTTTATTAGAAGCAGATGTGTATTATGTTTTTGAAAGAACTGAGGTATCTCATAGGGAGCGCGCTCTATCCAGTCATCAATATTCTTCGGATCGTAGACGATCACTTCATCTAAGACTTTTTTCCCGTAATAATCTTGAGGAGAAACTTTCCCGTGCTTCAGTGAAAAAGCTGTCGCATAGGGGGGCATGGTGTAGCTGACATATTTGGCACTGGGAATGGTCTCATAGATATGTTCATGAATGTGTACATCTGCATTTGCCATACTCCAACGGTAATCTCTTTTTTGACAATCAAGTTTGACAAGGGAATCTTCGGTAACTTCATTCAAAATGGTCTCTTTGGAGTTAATAATAAAACTGTCACGACTCATACGTGCCGAGATGGAACCATGATAGACACCAAAAAAGTTTTTATTGAAAAGGGAGAGTGAAATATGCTTGATATCGTCTATGAGATGTTTGTCCATGATTCTGAAACCTTTATTAGGATTATTTTGGTATTATAACACTAATTTTTAGTGAAAAGTGAATAGTGTATCTATGCATTGCTTCACAATACTTTTTAACAAAGGAAACAGGTGCAAACTCCTCATATACCGGTACTTTTAGAAGAAGTTTTAGCAAGTTTTAATGATGTGCCCCCGGGGTATTTTGTTGACTGTACCTTGGGGTATGCCGGGCATAGCTCTGAAATGCTTAAAAAATATTCTCAGCTGAAACACATAGGCATAGACAGAGATGATGAAGCCTTGGTCTTTTCTAAGAAGAGATTGGAACCTTTTGAAAGCAGAAGCACACTTTACAAAGGCACATTTGCAACCTTGCTTCCTGCACTGAAAGAAGCACCTGTGACGGCATTGCTTGCAGACTTTGGTGTCTCTTCTTTACAGCTTGACAAAAAAGAGCGGGGATTCTCCTTTAACTCTGAAACCCTCGATATGCGTATGGATGCACACGCACCGCTAAGTGCCTATGAAGTGGTCAATACATATCCTAAAGAAAAGTTGGAGTATATTTTTGATACGTATGGAGAAGTTCGAAGTTGGCGTAAGCTGGCAGGCATGATCGTTGAAGCCAGAGCTAACGCACCGATACAAAGTGCTAAAGCGTTGAGTGAGATCATTCAAAAGGTTATCCCTTCTGGTGGAAAGATCCATCCTGCTACGCTTCCATTCCAGGCGATCCGTATAGAGGTTAACAATGAGCTGGGAGAAATAGAAGGATTGCTCGATAGCATAGAATCAAAACATTATAAAGGGGAAGTAGTCTCCCTCATTACATTTCACTCTCTGGAAGACAGGTTAGTGAAGAACCGTTTTAGAAAATGGGCAAAGGCATGTATCTGTGATCCGCAGGCAATGCGATGTACCTGTGGAAAAAACCATGCGTTAGGTAAAGAGCTTTCGCGCAAGCCGGTGACTGCCTCAAAGGAGGAGTTGAGGATCAACCCCCGAAGCCGCTCTGCAAAATTAAGAAGTTTCAGGTTTATATCTGATCAGGTAACGCAATGACAACTAAAAAAAAGAAGTCTACACAAAACGGTATTACTTTCGGTATGATCAGTGTGATACTAATGTCTATGACCATCGTACTCATATTGACAATGATCAAGATCTATTTGAGTAATCAGATCTATTATGAAAGTAAAAAGGTCAACAAAATGCAAAGAGAAGCAGAAGCACTGAAAGCAGAAAAAGTGATATTACAGCAAAATGTAGAAGCATTGAAATTCAAGAACAGGGTGACCGATACTATTTTTGCAATCGATGAAGAGCAGGGAAATTGATGCGAAGTTTTATTCAATTTGCAGTCGATAAGCCTATAATAAACCATATTTTACTGGTCTTTATGCTGTTACTTTCGATCTTTGCTTACCAGAATATTCCCAAGGAGATATTTCCTCCCACCTCACTTGATCAGATCTCTGTGCGTGGCGGATATGCAGGTGCAAGCGCAGATGTGCTGGACAAAATGGTTGTAACACAAATAGAAGATGAACTTAAAAGTCTCTCAGAGATAGACACTATCTATACGACCATACAAAATGGTTTTTTTAATCTCTCTGCCGATATCAAACCAGGCAGTGATTCCCAGTTGGTACTCTCTGATGTCAAGGATATTATCTCCAATGTCAGACGGGATCTGCCTTCAGATATGAATGAACCTGTTGCCAAGATCAAGATACAGGATTACCCTCTGTTGCTTGTTGCCATCTCCGGAGATGTGAAAAAATCTGTACTGCTCGATGCTGCTGATGACCTTAAAAGCAGACTCTCTCTTATTAAAGACCTTTCTGCCATCGATATTAGGGGTGATGCGGATGATGAGGTGCTTATACAGCTTGATCAGAAAAAACTGGATGCCTATGGACTAGACAAAGTTTCTGTCTATAGAGCTATAGGACAGATATCTTCCATTTTTCCTGCAGGTACGCTTGACGGACAGGGGGATCATCTGTATGTCTCTACCATTAATGGTGAAAAGTCCAAGCGTGCTTTGGAGTCTGTACTTTTAAGCGTAGGAGGAAAACACTTTTACCTCAAAGATATTGCCAAGGTCAGTGTAGGGTTGGGAGAAGCAACGCAACTTTCACATTTTAATGGGAAACCCAATATCTCTTTGAATATCACTAAAAGCAAAGCAGGCAATGCTATTGCACTGAGTAAAGAGATCAAAACAATACTTAAAGGGTACAATAAAAAATACAACAACATCAGCTTTGAAGTCTATACCGATACTTCCGTATGGATCAAAAACCGTCTTAATCTGGTCTCTTCAAATATTCTTTTTGGGCTTATTCTTGTTTTCCTGGCACTCTTCTTATCGGTCAATGCCCGTATTGCCTGGGTTGTGGCACTGGGGATACCTGTAAGTTTCATGGTGACACTGGTTGCTGCGGATATGATAGGATACAGTCTGAACATGCTGACACTGCTTGGTGCACTTATTGCCCTGGGTATGCTGGTAGATGAAGCGATCGTGGTAGCAGAGAATATTTACAGACACTGGGAGACAGGAAAGTCTCCCAGAGATGCGGCTGTGGATGGAGCATTGGAGATGTTCCCTGCGGTACTGACAGCAACGCTTACGACCGTATTTGCTTTTTTGCCACTGCTTATTATGAGTGGCAAAATGGGGATGTTCATGCAGGTATTGCCGGTAATGATCTCCATTTTGCTGTTAAGTTCTCTCTTTGAAGCCTTCTACTTTCTGCCATTACATGCCAAGGAATTTTTCAGTATAGGCAAAGCGGAGAAGATAGATGAGGAGGGAAAGGCATGGAGCAGATTTATAGGCAGGTATCGTAATCTGCTGCATCATCTGCTTAAGAGAAAATGGCTCTCGCTTTTTTCCTTGGTCGCTTTTATTTTTCTAGCTACGTTTGGTATGATGAAGATTACAAAATTTCAGCTTTTTCCAGCGTTTGATGCCCAGCAGATCTATCTGAGCGGTAAAGTGGATATTAACAATGACCTTGCCCAGACGGAAGCCTATGTGACTGAAGTAGAAAAGGCTCTTTTGAAAACAGTCGATAAAAAGGCAGTGGACTCAGTCACCTCTATTATCGGTTTTAAAATGAATCCTGATCAGACCTTTGAGACAGGAGACAACCTTTTTCAGATATTTATCAACCTGCATGAAAAAGCTCCGGAGAATTTTTTCGATACCTACATCAATCCTCTCTTTTCTCTGGAGTATGATGACAGTGATATGGTGAGAGAGAAAAAAGCACAACAGATCGTCAAAGAGATACAGAAAAATGTGGTAAGCAAATTCAAAAATATCAAGGTGCATGGAAACAGGCTCTATGAAGAGTTCAATGTCTATGTTCAGCAGACAGGGATTGTCAGTCATGATATTGAGATAGGTTTTTCCTCTGATGATACTAAAAAGATGTTGGAAGCATTACATAAAGTGGAGGAAAATCTCACTACAATAGACGGAGTAGAAGATATTTCGGACAATGCGAATGAGGGGGAGAGAGAACTTAAACTCAGGGTCAATGAATATGGACAATCTCTGGGATTTAGTGAAGGTTACATTATCAATGTACTCAGAGGAGCGTTTCTCAAAGCGGAATATGGCAAAATGTTCAACGCCAAAGGATTGGTACGCGTCAAGATAGAAGATGTGTATAAAGAGGATGCAACGGCACTGAAAGACTTTAAATTAACCACACCAAACGGAAAGTCTGTTGTGAGACTTGGAGATATTTGTGATTTTACCTACCGCAAGAGTTTTGTTAAAATATTTAAAGAAGACGGGGACAAAGTGCGTTCCGTCTTTGCACGTGTAGACAGCAAGAAAATCGTCTCTGCCGAAGTGATGGAAAAACTTCAGCCACTGCTTAAGAGCATCAAAGATTCAGGGATAAAAGTTATCATTAAAGGAGAGCAAAAAGAGAATGCTCAGATCAAAAGAGAGATGACACAGGCTGCGGTGATCGCAGTATTTCTTATTTTTATTACATTGGTATGGATGTTCAACTCTCTGGTCATGCCGCTGATCATACTTTCGATCATCCCGCTCTCTTTGCTGGGTGCCCTGGTCGGTACCAAGCTTATGGGGATCAACCTGACACTGCCAGGTGTCATGGGTATCATTGGTTTGGCAGGAGTAGTGGTCAATGACGGATTGATCATGCTGGATTTTGTCAAAGGAAGCAGGCATTATGAAGAGATGGTTCAAAAAGCAGGAATGCGTCTGCGTCCTATTATCCTTACCTCGGTAACCACTGTGTTGGGTCTCTCGTCACTTATGTTCTTTGCAAGCGGTCAGGCACTCATACTTCAGCCTATGGCAATCTCTTTGGGATTTGGTATAGCCTGGGCAACGGTGCTGAATCTGTTTTTTGTTCCTTTGATGTATGCGGTGATCTATAAAGTGAAGCAGTAAAAGCAAGATCAGCAATGACGGTTGTATGTAAGTTAGATGGGATCATATAACTATTAAGAAGGAGTGATAGTAATATTTTAACCGTCATTGCATCGATGCAACCCGGCTGTCTTTTGAAAAGACCCGTAGCTTTCTGCCCTATCCTCACGAATAGTTTAGCATGAGAATAGTAGCATAAGTTATATTAGAGGTGCCCTTAAATATTTGTTGAACAAAAACAAAAAAGTGTAGATTACACCAACATGGTATCCATCTATGCTTACACTCTCATCATGCCCCACCACTTCTGTCTGGTCATGGTCTATGTTAATGGTACTGTCATGCAGTGCATGAAGCTTGTAGTCTTTTTGTGCTCTGATGTGTACGAGTTCTTCTTGTGCTTTGTCTTCAAAGAGCAGGAGGTTGTATTGGCTATTGCTTCCAGGCATAGACTGGGTTTTAATGTAAGACTGTGTCTTGTTGTTTGGAAGCTCTTTAGGTATCTTGTTATTGCCATTGTAAAGAGTGCCTGTAGCTATAGGTCTGTCCGGGTCACCGTTAAGGAAGTTGACGATGACTTCCGTGTTGACTCTGGGGATGAACTGACTTCCCCAGCCATCTCCTGCACTAAAGTTGGTAAAGCGTATATAACAGCTGGTAGGATACTTCTCATCAAAGTGGAAGATGACCCTGATACGTCCAAAGCTGTCTACATCTATAGTATTGGGGGTAGACTCTGTATCTTTGCTTCCACTGGAGACGATGGCTGTGATTGCACGTTCAAAGGAGTGTTTTTGTTCTAGGGTTGACATGGGTTGGCTCCTTTGAGGGTTTTATGTAGCCTAACATTCTATGTTATGAGGTCTTTGTCCATCTTCGTATAAACAATAGGCTGCACTCCTTTTGCATTTATGTATTGCTTGTAGGCAAGATCGCCCCATTGGGATTGTTGTTAAAAATCTCCCGCTTGGAGACCAATCGCTCTTTAGGAAAAGTAGGGTGTTCTCTGGCATCTACTCTTTGTCCTGTTGCCTTATCGATATAACGCATATCATT
>FPHD01000015.1_pt1 | contig 100557 bp, 106 predicted proteins | sample 1057311 | NCBI WGS metagenome assembly FPHD01 (sample SAMEA4473313, study PRJEB15554) | hydrothermal vent metagenome | biome: marine basaltic hydrothermal vent biome; feature: marine hydrothermal vent; material: water | place: Pacific Ocean | collected 2011-06-14/2011-07-23 | depth 1199 m | reverse complement strand
CCATGTACCAAGGTTCAGCTGTTGCAAGTGCTGAAGCAGTTGTAAATAATGCATTACCGCAAATACTTAAAAATCAAATTAAAAATGATGTAGAAAGAGAGAGACAAAAGATCGAAGATGATATGGGTAGCTATACTTGGTATCCAGTTATTATGGTAGGTGTAAATTACACATTTTAAACTCTCAGACTATGTTATACATGGGTATCTAAGAGATTTCTCTTGGATACCTTATCTCCTTTTATAAAATCTTAAAAAACATTTCGGTATAATCGCGTTCCTTATTCTTTTGAGAGTAATGGAAAATACACATGTAGTTATTCCTTGCACGGTTGTGTGATGCTTTTTTAGCATGAACATTGAGGACTACAGCGGATTAAACCTAGTGATGAAGCAATGCTTTTAACCCAGCCTAAGTTATGTTCTATGGACTTTTAGAGTCTTTAGTAGATGGCTTGGGCTGTTATGTATTACCCAAGGAGAAATTATGGTAACAATGAAAGACCTATTGGAGTGTGGAGTACACTTCGGACACCAAACTAGAAGATGGAATCCAAAAATGAAAAAATTCATTTTCGGTGCAAGAAAAAACATCTATATTATCGACCTTCAAAAAACACTTAGATACTTCAAATATACTTACAATGTAGTAAGAGATGCAGCAGCTGAAGGGCAAACTGTACTTTTCGTAGGAACTAAAAAACAAGCACGTCAAGCAGTAAAAGAGCACGCTGAAAGATGTGGAATGCCTTATGTTGCTACAAGATGGTTGGGTGGAATGCTCACAAACTACCCAACAATGAAAAAATCTATCAGAAAACTTGAGATCATCGAGCAAATGGAAGAGAATGGTCAACTTGATATGTTGACAAAAAAAGAAGCATTGATGCTCTTAAGAAAGAAAGAAAAACTCTCTTCATACCTGGAAGGTTTCAGACATATGAAAAAACTTCCAGATATGATGTTTGTTGTTGATGCTGTCAAAGAACATATCGCAGTAAAAGAAGCAAGAAGACTTGGTATGAAAGTGGTTGCTCCTCTTGATACGAACTGTGATCCAGATGTAATTGATTATCCGATCCCAGGAAACGATGATGCTATCCGCTCAATCAACCTTTTCTGTAAAGAGATGGCTGAAGCGATTATCGAAGGTAAAGCAGCATATGCTGAAGCTAACGGTGGAGATGTAGAAGAAGTAGCGGCAGGTGAGATGGAAGCTGTAATGGCTGAAGCGGCGGCTGAAGAAGCATCAGTACCGGCAACAGAAACTGAAGTAGCTAAACTTGTAGAAGAAAAAGCAGCTCCAGCACCTAAAGCAGCAAAAGAAGAGAAAAAAGGTGATGATCTTACAAAAATTGCTGGCGTTGGTAAAGTATACCAAGGCAAACTCAATGATGAAGGTTTCTACACATTTGACGATGTAGCAAATATGACAGCAGAGCAAATTCAAGTTATGGAAGATAAATACTCTTTTAAGGGTGACTTTAAAGACGCTGTAGCATCTGCAAAAGAATTGGCAAAGGCGTAATTATGGCAAACTTTGGACCTAAAGACATTAAAAAACTCAGAGAGATGACAGATGCAGGGATGATGGACTGTAAAAAAGCCCTCACTGAAGCAGACGGAGACATGGATAAAGCTGTTGAATGGCTAAGAGACCAGGGTATGGGTGCTGCTGCGAAAAAAGCCGGTAAAACAGCTGCCGAAGGTTCTATTGGTGTAAAAGTTGATGGTAAAAAAGCAGTGATCGTTGAGATCAACTCACAAACTGACTTTGTAGCGCAAAATGATAAGTTCAAAGAACTTCTTTCTACGGTAGTAAACCATGCATTCGATAACAATCTTGCAGATGCAGAGGCGATCAATGTTTCCACTATTAACGGTGAGCCGTTTGCAGAATATCTTTCATTGCAAGTTGCAACGATTGGTGAAAAACTGGTAGTTAGACGTTCTGCACTTATTGTTGGTGATGAAACTACAGCAGTAAACGGATATGTACATTCAAACAGCCAAAATGGTGTAATCATTGAAGCAAAATGTGAATCAGCAGAAGTGGCTGAAGCAATGACTCCAGTGCTTAAAGAGATTGCAATGCATGCAGCAGCAATGAGCCCAACTACGCTTTCTTACAAGGACTTTGATGCACAGTATGTTGCAGATGAGACAAAAGGTAGAATCGTAGCGATCGAAACTGAGAATGAAGAGCTTAGACGTTTGGGTAAAACTGAAAAGAATGTGCCTCAGTACATCTCTATGAGCCAATTGACTGATGAAGTAATGGCTAAAGCCGAAACGGATATCAAAGAGAAGCTTGCAAGCGAAGGGAAACCTGAGAAGATCTGGGACAAAATTATCCCGGGAATGATCGCAAGATTTATCTCTGACAATACAACACTTGATCAGGAACAGTGTCTGCTTGATCAGAAATTCGTGATGGATGACAGCAAAACTGTAGGTGAATACTTTGCAGAAAAATCAGGCGGTAAAGCAGAGATCACAAACTTCGTTAGACTTGAAGTAGGTGAGGGTATTGAGGTAGAGGAAGAAGATTTCGCAGCCGAAGTAGCCGCTCAAATGAAATAGTTCTTCTGCTTCATCGCATCTTTGAGGGAGTTTGTTTGGTCACATACTTATCGTATGCTCCCAAACAACAACCTTCAAATCTACAATAAATCAGAAGACTATTTTCTTATATCAATTTTATTTTTTTTCACTCACGCCGTTCAGCCAAACCTACAGCAAAATAGAAGACTATTTTTCGAATTTTATAATTTTTACCAATTCAAATCTACACTATTTGTTTAAAACAATCCAATTTTTCTTTTCCACTTACCTTTTTATGTTAAAATACATCTAACTTATTTAAAGGTGTGTAATGTCCCATTTTTTACTTGAAGCTTCCAATGTTTCCCATAGTTTTGACTATCCGCTTTTTACGCATATAGATTTTAAAATTGCACCTAAACAGAGTGTGGCTATTGTGGGACGCAGTGGTTCAGGGAAGTCTACACTGTTGCATATCTTTTCCACATTTATGCAGCCCAATGAGGGGAGTGTATCCTTGTTGGAACATGACCTTTATTCACTCAGTGATGAATCTATTGAGTCATTAAGACGTTATGATGTGGGGATTATTTTTCAGTTTCACTACCTTTTTAAAGGAATGAGTGCTCTGGAGAATATAGAAGTGGCAACTATGCTTTCCGAAGAGAAGATAGATGAACGTATTTTGGAGAAACTTCAAATCATACATCTCATGCAACATAAAACTTCTGAACTCTCAGGTGGAGAGCAACAACGTGTTTCCATAGCAAGGGTTTTGTGTAAAAAACCACGTATCATTTTTGCAGATGAGCCTACGGGAAATCTTGACAAAGAGACAGCTGTGCTTGTAATGGAAGTATTGAATGATTATATTCAAACCCATGATGCAGCTTTGGTTTTGGTAACTCATGATGAAAGTATGGCCGAACGTTGCGATAAGATATACAGACTTGAAGAGAAGATGCTAAAAGAGCTTTAAGTGAAAATTGATCTACTCAATGTACTTTATACGGCATTAATGATTCTATTGGCTTTTGCTGCTGCTATAGTAATAACAAAAACAGTTTCAAAATATTTTAAATTGGATGAGAAAGTAGAGGAAGAGGAGAAAGATAAAGATAAAACAAAAAAGACTTAGTGTCTATTTTGCCTGAGCAATAAGTACACTCTCCAGTAGCTTATCTATATCTCCATCCAAGATCGCATCGACATTGGTAAAGGCTTGATTACTTCTGGTGTCTTTGACCTGTTGATAGGGTTGCAGGACGTAAGAGCGTATCTGGTGTCCCCAGCCTATTTCACTTTTTTCTATACCGTCTATGGCAGCTTGTTTTTTAGCCATTTCATATTCAAAAAGACGTGATTTGAGCATTTTCATAGCAGAAGCTTTGTTCTTGTGTTGGCTCCGGTCATTTTGACACTGAACGATAACATTGGTCGGGATATGGGTAATACGTATGGCAGAGTCAGTCGTGTTAACATGCTGCCCTCCTGCGCCGCTGGCACGATAGGTGTCTATACGTATATCTTTATCTTCTATAACAATGTCAATATCATCGTCTATCTCTGGGGAGACCATTACTGAGCTGAATGAGGTGTGGCGTTTGGCGTTGGAATCAAAAGGACTGATACGCACCAGTCGATGGATGCCGTTCTCTACCTTAAGATAACCATAGGCATTCTCTCCTTTTATTATGAAAGAAACATCTTTAATACCTGCTTCTTCACCTGCTTGATAGTCAAGTCCTTCCACCTTAAAGCCGTGACGTTCTGCCCAGCGCAAATACATACGATAGAGCATGCTTGCCCAGTCCTGTGATTCTGTACCACCGGCTCCGGGGTGAATGGAAACGATAGCGTTATTCCCATCATGCTCCCCTGAAAGCATCATTTGTACTTCAAGTGCATGTGTACTTTTCTGTAGGTTACCTGCATCTTCATAGAGCATTTCCAAAGTCTCTTCATCTTTTTCTGCCTTTGCCATTTCAAAGTACTCTATAGCATCTTGTACGGCATCATTTGCATTATTATACGTTTCCAAAATACGTTCTGTTTTTGTTTTTTCCTGAGAGATTTTCCCTGCATAGGCTGCATCATTCCAAAAGTCAGTATCTTGCTGCATCTGCTCTATCTCTTCAAGTCTTTTGGTAAGCAGGTCAGGTTTGACAATATTGGCAATATTATCCATCTTGGTAGCAAGAGATTTTAAAAGTTCGCTGTATTCGTATGCATCCACGTAAAAAAGTTCCTTTTTCATTGTAAGGTAGTGTGTTCTCACAGCACCAAATAAATATTGGTACAATAGGAAATAGGCTTTTGGTATTGTCCGGAACAACACCCTACAGTAATATTTTGGTATGATTTTACCAAAATATTACAAAATAGAGGGTTAGCAATGATTATTGCAAGAACAATAGAAACACTTCAGAAAGCTAAAAAAACGTTACAGGGAAGCATTGGCTTTGTACCGACAATGGGAGCACTGCACCATGGGCATCTTTCTCTTATTCGCCAGGCCAGAGAGGAAAATGAGTATCTTATTGTCTCTATTTTTGTTAATCCCACACAATTTCTTGAGGATGAAGATTTGGATGCCTACCCGCGTAAAGAGGAAGCAGATAGGAAGATCTGTGAACTTGCAGGGGTAGACATCTTGTTTATGCCGACCATTGATCAGATGTATGAAGAAGATGAACTTTGCATAGGTGCTCCTGCAATTCGGGGATATGTGCTGGAAGGGGAAAAACGTCCGGGGCATTTTGACGGAATGCTTCAGGTTGTGATGAAGTTGCTTAACCTCTCAAGTGCAACCCATGCTTACTTTGGCAAAAAAGATGCCCAGCAGTTGGCACTCATTACCCAAATGGTAAAGAATTATTTCATGGATGTAACTATTATTCCCTGTGAGATAGTACGCGATGAGAGGGGGCTGGCACTGAGTTCTCGCAATACCTACTTGAATCATGAAGAGAAAGAGCGTGCACTTTGTCTGTCCCGCGCTTTAAAACGTGCAACAAAAATGGTGATGGCGGGAGAGTTGCATGCAGAAAAGATCAAACAAGAGATGTCTGCAGTGTTGAGCGAAGCGGACCGTGTAGAGTATATTGCTATTGTAAACAGGGAATTTAAAGCCTTAGAGAAAGTAGAGATAGGTAATACGATTATTTTAGTCGCTGCCTGGGTAGGAAAGCCAAGGCTTATTGACAATCTGTGGATTTAAAACAGATCATCGAACATTTCGTGCGGTGATCTGTTTTTTACAGGTTGAGGCTTTGGTTTTAGCTTAGGTTTGGTTTTTATTTTAAAGAGTGATTTAACAGATTTTTTCTTGACAGGTTTCTTTTTTTCTTTTTTTACAGTAGTTTTTCTTTTTTTAATCTGCACTCTGACAGGAGGAAGAGAACTTCCGGAATGTTCTTTGATTCGTGGACTTGCTGTTTCAATGCCACCCTCTGGCTTAAGATAATCAAGTTCCACCAGAATATCTACAATTCTTTTAAAAGTTGGTACAGCGGACTGTGATGCAAAATATTTATGGTATTTTTTTGCTTTTATGACCAAGACACCTATGGTATATTTATGACCCTTTTTATCGTTTGCGAAACCGTAGAAACTACTATGGTACTCACGGACATAGTGCCCATGTTTAACAATATGTGCTGTTCCTGTTTTTCCGCCTATTTCCAGTCCTGGGTATTGTGCTTTTACCCCGGTTCCACGTTTGACGACTTCCAAAAGGATCTTGTGTATCTGTCTGGCAGCTCTTTTACCTACAGCTTTTAGGTCACCTACTTTTGGCTTGAGTGTATAGTGTCTTCCTTTTTCATCCTGGAGATAGGCAACAATTCGGGGAGTAACAGCAACACCATCGTTGTTAAAAGCACTGTAGGCTTTAAAAAGTTGTGAAAATGTCACCATCATTCCATAACCGTAAGAGCTGTTGGCTCTATGCATTTTGTTATTGAGAAGATATAGAGGTTTAAGCTGTCCAGGAAGATCACGGGAGAGATCAATACCAGAAGGTTTGGCAATCCCGAATTTAAGCAGTCCGTCTCTATACTGCTCTCCGGTAAGCCTCCAGGATATTTGTGAGATACCGATATTGGAAGAGTGAACAATAATATCAGTGGCTGTTTGAGAGTCAAAGAAGTCATCATCTGTAATATAGCGTTTTTTCCCTATTTGAAATCTATCATAGCCTGTTTTGAACCAGGTATTAGGTGTAACGACTTTATGTTCCAGTGCGATTGCCAAGGTGATCGGCTTCATTACAGAACCTGGTTCATAGGGATATTCAGAAAATTTTGGATTGAGTGCAGGAATATCTTTTTGGGTAATATGTGAAGGGTCATAACGTTCAGAACTTGCTAAACTGAGTACTTTACCTGTTTTACTTTCCATCACACCCACAATGATCTCTTCAGCATCAATACTTTGTTTCATACTGTCGAGCATTAATTCTACCCTTCTTTGGAATGCCAAAGGGATATTCAAGTGCAGGTCAAGTCCGTCAACCCGTTGCATTTTAATACTGTTCTTATCATGTATCAATGTACCGACTACATCGCGTTTCCCTTTAAAATAGCCATTTTTCTTGGATGTAATATGTTTTTCATAATTGCGCTCAAGACCTTTTTTCCCTTGTGGTCTAGTATAGCGTCCATCACTTTTTTTACCGACATATCCTAAAATAGGACTCATTACATCCTTAAGTGGAAAACGTCTGGTTTCCCCGTTTTCAATAATATCCAGTCCATAGAGTACCTCAATACCGTTACGATTCTTAATGGAGCGAAATACGTCAAGTTTTCTTAACTTATAGGCGAGAGATTTTAACTGCATAGCATGTCTGGAAGTAATATGTTTAGAGAGGATGATATTGCCTTTTATATCCTTTCCTTTACGGTTTTTAAATTTTTTACGCAGTTTTTTTTCTTCAATACCGCTGTAAATACTGAAAAGTTTCAGAAAAAGTTCTTTTTTTTCAGGATCAATACTTGCACCGCGAATTACTGCCTGATAGGTTTTTTGTGAATTGCTGAGTGTATAATCATCTTCAGAGATGATACTGCCGCGAAATGAACGATCATAGATCGTTGTATTGTGAGAGGGGATATTTCTTTCTGAAATGATGGTTTTGAGTATAGAAAAGAGAAATATGAACATAGCAATACACAAGATAAGAAAAAGTCCTGTAATTTTATATTTTCTTTGGTGTATTGCCTGGTTCTGTATTTTTCTATTCATGATTTTCCCTATCTGATATGAAATTTTATCAAAGTTATCTATTAATTTTGATAAAATACTAATTAATATTATATAAATGGAACAGATATGATCGATAAACCCCTTTTAGCCGGAGTTATGATACTTTTGACACTTTCTTTGATTATGAGTTATTCTCTTTCTGTCTATACGGTATTGCATTTCCATTATACGGATTTTCATTTTTTTATCAGGCAAAGTGTTGCTGTGTTTATAGGTTTTGTTACTATGGTCATTTTAAGTAAAATGGATCCGGATAAGTGGTTCTCCAAAGTAGGGTTATTGCTTTTTATACTCTTTTTTATTCTTATGATAGTAATGCAGTTCCTGCCTGCCTCCTTGGTTAATGCAGTAGGAGGAGCAAAACGCTGGATACATTTGGGACCTATGTCCATCGCACCTGTTGAATTTTTTAAAGTCGGATTTGTTTTTTTTCTGGCATGGAGTTTTTCACGAAAATTTCTAAGTAGAACCAATATGGGATTTTTTGAAGAACTTCGCGCTTTTTCTCCTTATCTGGCAGTATTTTTTGTAGCGGTTATGTTGATTGCTGTTTTTCAAAAAGATCTTGGACAGGTAGTGGTGCTTGGAGCAACACTTTTAGTACTTTTTTTGTTTATTGGAAGTTCGATGAAATTCTTTTTTACACTTTTAACGGGTGCTTTTATTGCGGTTATTGGACTGATATTTTTTGCACCGCATCGTATGGCGAGGATAAAAAGTTGGTGGATCACAGTACAGGACAGCATACTTTCTGTGCTGCCTTTTAAAGCAGTACAGGATCTTCGGGTAGAAGCAAGTGTAAAAGAACCATGGCAGATATCGAACTCGCTCAATGCTATCCACAATGGCGGTTTTTTTGGCCAGGGCTTGGGAAATGGACAATTTAAATTGGGTTATCTTAGTGAAGTCCATACAGATTTTATCCTCGCAGGGATTACTGAAGAGCTCGGATTTTTAGGGTTGCTTTTGGTAACCCTTACCATACTGCTTATTATTTTCCGTATTTTCAAAATAGCTTCCAAAGTAAAAGACCCTATGTACTATCTTTTTTCTATTGGTGTTGGACTTCTCATTGCATTTTCTTTTATTTTGAATTCTTACGGAATTTCGGGGATCACACCTATTAAGGGAATCGCTGTACCATTTTTGAGTTACGGAGGTTCACATATTTTGGCATCATGTGTAGCTATAGGTATGGTATTAATGGTATCAAAGAAAGTACCCAGAGGTGCAGACGGGAGGATATTGTGAGTATACTTATGACAGGTGGCGGAACCGGTGGACATTTAGCGATCATAAGAGCGGTGAAAGAAGCATTTGTCCTTCGACAAGCTCAGGAACCGTTGACTGAGCCTGTCGAAGTCATCTATGTGGGTTCTACCAAAGGGCAAGATAAACAATGGTTTGAGCATGATGAAGATTTTGCTTACAAATATTTTTTCGATACACGCGGTGTGGTAAATCAGGGGGGATTGGGAAAGATAAAATCTCTCTTCATGATGGCTGGAGCAACCCTTAAATCCATTAAGCTTATACACAAGCATAAAGCAAAAGTAGTTTTTTCTGTAGGGGGATTTTCTGCTGCACCTATGGCATTTGCAGCTAAGCTTACGGGTACACCTCTGGTGATACATGAACAGAATGCAGCATTGGGATCACTCAATAAACTCTTAAAGCCTTATGCAACATACTTTATCTCTTCCTATCTTGAGGAGAGTCCGATCAAAGCTTATCCTGTTAAAGAGATATTTTTTAAGAATGCACATTTGCGCAATGTGGTAAAAACTGTTATCTTTCTGGGTGGTTCTCAGGGTGCAAAGGCTATTAATACTCTGGCTCTTAGCATTGCTCCACAGTTAAAACAAAATGGAATAAGGATCATTCATCAGGCTGGGACAAACAATATCGAAGAGGTACAAAAAGCGTATGATGACTTAGATATAGAAGCGGAGGTATTTGGTTTTACGACCAAGTTGGCAGTCTACATGAATGAAGCGGATTTTGCCATTGCACGTGCAGGAGCATCAACACTCTGGGAACTTTCTGCCACAGCTGTGCCCACACTTTACATCCCTTACCCTTATGCTGCCAGCGATCATCAATACCATAATGCACAATTTTTAGTAAAGCAGAATCTTGCATGGATCATGAGAGAAAATGAAATAGATAAGGAGAAGGTATTGACACTATTGGATGAAAATATGTCAGCAGTTAGTCAGGGGCTGATGGAGATCGTTGAGAAAAATGGAAGTCAAAAAATAGCAACACTTTTAAAAGATTTGGAAATATAAAAAATTGTGATATAATAAATTTATCAAAAGCTATTGAGCCTATAAGGAGAATTGATGAAAAAGATAATGATGGGTTTATTGACCTTTGGCATATTTACTTTTAATGCACAAGCATATGATCAGACAGACAGGATAAAAGATATGCAGAGTATGGAATCGGCTATGTCACAGATACAAAAGGGAATTCTTTACAATAATAAAGATATGGTACTTCAAGCTGTTGTAAAACTTAAAAAGGCTGCGAGTACGATTGAGGTAGCGCCTAACTCAGAATTGGATTATAGTACTTTTTTTGCCAAACGACAATCTTCAAATATAAAGAAATATGCTGATGGTATAAAAAAGAATATGGAATCAGGTCATAAACATGGTGCGGCGTCAAATTATACAAGAGTCTTGGATGAATGTATCTCTTGTCATAATAAGATAAGAAAATGGAATTAGATCGCGATCACCCACAAATCTAACACAATTTCTAGGCAAACTTCTATTAGATATAACAAATAGGAGTTAGCCATGAAAAAATTTATATTTTTATCTATTACGATCTTTGCTGTTCTTGCGTTAAACGGTTGCGGAAGCAGCTCTGATGACTATTATAATGATGAGATAAAATATCATGTTGTGGATCAGGATGGATACGGTGTTGCTGACATCAGATATACATGTGACGGAAACAGTGTTGAATTGACAGACGGAAGCGGTGGTTTTTATTTTTATCCCAATGATGACTGTACACTGCAGTTGGAGTTACGTATTGTTGATTCTACTGTTGATGATCTGTATATTGAAGATGATGGTGGTGCAGGTATAAGTGGTATCAAATATGAGTGTACTTCAGGTACTTTCGGTCGTACTGAAAGTAATGGTCATTTTGAGTTTGATAATGTAGGTGAAGCAGATTACTGTACATTCCAACTGTGATAAAATTGTTTTTTTCACCTCCTGGTTTGGAGGTGAATTATCTCTCTCGATACAGTTACACCGTGTTTTATCTCCTAATAACCACATTTTGGATAAAATATCTTTAATTTATACAACAAAATTTTAGGATATTTAACCCATGGATATTAGAAAATCATTTTTAGACTATTTTCAAAGCAAAGGGCACAAGCTTGTACCCAGTTCACCTCTTGTTCCTGATGATCCAACACTCATGTTCACCAATGCCGGCATGGTACAGTTCAAGAACATTTTTACCGGAGAAGTACCGATCCCGAATCCGCCTCGTGCAACATCTTCCCAAACTTGTCTGAGAGCAGGGGGAAAGCACAATGACCTTGACAATGTTGGTTATACCGCACGTCATCACACACTTTTTGAAATGTTGGGTAACTTTTCTTTTGCCGACTACTTTAAAGAAGATGCTATTGCCTATGCGTGGGAATTTATTACCTCTGAAAACTACCTGAACTTACCTATAGAGAAGCTGTGGGTGACGGTGCATGACTCTGATGATGAAGCAGAAGTGATTTGGAGTAAGTATATTGCAAAAGACCGTATTGTCCGTTTTGGAGACAAAGACAATTTTTGGCAGATGGGTGACACAGGCCCTTGCGGCCCATGTTCTGAAATTTTCTACGATCAGGGTGAAGAGAACTTTCATTCTGAAGAAGATGTGATGGGTGGAGAGGGTGACCGTTTCCTTGAAATTTGGAACCTTGTGTTTATGCAGTATGAAAGAAGTGAAGACGGAACACTTACCCCACTTCCCAAACCAAGCATAGATACGGGTATGGGACTAGAGCGTGTAGTGGCTATAAAAGAGGGAAAATTCAACAATTATCACTCTTCACTCTTTATGCCGTTTTTAGACAAAATTGGTGAACTTGTCGGTACACCTTATAATTTTAATGCTGTAAATTCCGCAAGTTACCGTGTTATAGCAGACCACCTGCGTTCTTGTTCATTTTTACTTGCACAAGGGGTAAACTTTGACAAAGAGGGGCGTGGGTATGTACTCAGACGTATCATGCGTCGTGCCATTCGACATGGATACCTGTTAGGACTCCGAGAGCCGTTCATGTATAAACTGGTCGATACTTTAGTCGATACCATGGGTGGGCAGTATGATTACTTAACTTCTAAATCTGAAGCAATTAAAACGTCTATGAAACTAGAAGAAGAGCGTTTCTTTGATACTATTGAGGCTGGGATCAAACTTTTTAACGAAGAGCTTAAAACCACTTCCGATATCTTTAACGGTGAAGTAGCTTTCAAACTGTATGATACCTTTGGTTTCCCTCTTGATTTGACTGAAGATATGCTACGTGAAAAAGATATAAAGCTTGATATGGATGCTTTTAATGCCAAAATGGATGCACAAAAAGCACAGTCTAAAGCAGGTTGGAAAGGTACAGGAGATGCTGCTACTACAGGTGACTTTAAAGCACTCAAAGAGAAGTTAACCCTTCGACAGGCTCAGGGACCTGCAAATGAATTTGTAGGATACACTACTACAAGCACCAAAGCGAAAGTACTCGCACTTCTTGATGAAAACTTTAAAAAAACTAGCGCTATAGATGGTAAAGGTTGGGTACTTCTTGACAAGACTCCATTCTATGCTGAGTCAGGTGGTCAGACTGGAGATAAGGGTACCCTTCGACAAGCTCAGGGAACGGTGACTGAGCCTGTCGAAGTCCTTGATACTAAAAAATTCCTTGATATGAATCTTTCCGAAGTAGAGGGTAAACTTGCAGTTGGCGATGAACTAGAAGCCATGGTTGATCAAAGTCGTGCAGAGATAGAAAAACACCACTCTGCAACCCACTTGCTGCATGCTGCTCTAAGAGCTGTACTTGGAGAACATATTTCCCAGGCAGGATCACTCAATGATGACAAACGTCTGCGTTTTGACTTCTCTCATCCTCAGGCAATGACAGATGAAGAGCTTCAAAGAGTGGAGGATTGGGTCAATGATAAAATAGCACGTGCGATTCCCAGAGAGACAAAGATTATGAGTGTAGATGAAGCCAAAAACTCCGGAGCCATGGCACTGTTTGGTGAAAAATACGGTGATGAGGTACGGGTCGTCAGTTTCGGTGATGCTTCTGTAGAGCTTTGTGGCGGGACACATGTGAACAATGCTTCACAAATAGGGCTCTTTATGATTACCAAAGAGAGTGGAGTGAGTGCAGGAGTTCGCCGGATTGAAGCAATCTGCGGCAGAGCAGCGGTAGAGAAGGTCAAGGCACTTAGAGATGAGATAGGCCACATTAAAGATGAAGTAAAAAACCAAAATCCGATAGCGGGTATCGCCAAACTCAAAGAGCAGGTTAAGATACTCAAAGGTGAATTGCAAACAGCACTCAGCAGTACGAAAAAAGAGTTGAGTGCTTCTGAGGTGAACGGTGTCACAGTTATTGTTGAAGAGGTAGAAGCTGGAGATATAAAAGAACTGATCGATGAAGCAAAGAACAAATATGACAGTATTGCCATTATGCTTTTCCAGAAAAAGGGTGACAAAGTGCTGCTTGCCGCAGGTACCAAAAATACTTCTGTGAAAGCCGGTGACTGGATTAAATCTATTGCACCGATCGTAGGCGGCGGCGGTGGTGGTCGTCCTGATTTTGCCCAGGCTGGGGGTAAAGATGCAAGTAAGATACAAACAGCACTGGAAGAGGCAAAAACGTATCTTGCAGAAGTACTTGAGGGCAGTAATTAAGATGGTTAGCCATACCGTTGTTTTCTTACATGTACTCTCTGCTTTTGTATGGGTAGGCGGGATGATCGCTATTCGTGTAGCAGTGCATCCGGTACTGCAAAGCATAGAAGAGCCGAAGATCAAACTGAGTAAAACGCTTGAGATCACAGGAAGACTTTTTCATCTTGTGATCCCTTTTATACTTATACTTCTGGTAACAGGATTAATGATGGCTATTGGCTCTAATGGACATCACGGTGATCTAAAATATTTTTTTCTTGCGAAAGAGACCATCTGGATGGTCATGACACTCAATTTTATATATATGTATTTACAGCGAAGAGCAGCATGGAAACTATTTGAAAGAGGCAGCTTGGCTGAAGCAAAAGTCAAGGTGAAATATATTCCAAATGTATTGTTGCCGGTGAATATTATGTTGGGTATATTAGCGCTCTATTTGGGCGTGAGTCTTAGAGGTTTATAATGATCTGTTTATGTTCAAACTCTGAAAGCAGAGCACTGCTGTTACGTAAATTTGGTGTAGACTTTATACAAAAAGCAGTGGAATATGATGAAGAAAAAATTGCTGCAACGATCGCCAAAGACTTTGTTTATACAGCGAGTAAAGGCAAGTTAGAAGCTGCCATAAGAGAGTTTGGACTTGAAACACCTTTACTTTGTGCAGATACGGTCATTGCTGCTTCAGACGGTACGATCTTGCGTAAGGCTAAGGATAAAGAAGATGCAAGACGTATTTTAAAGATGCAGAGCGGCTCAAGCATTTCCATCATTTCCTCTCTTCATTTCAAATCGAAAAAACTGCTTTTTACAGATATTTCAGCTACCTATTACCGGTTTGCCTTCTTTGATGAGGATGATCTTGAAATCTACTTGCAGAGTGCAGAGTGGCAAGGTAAAGCAGGTGGATGTATGGTGGAAGGATTTTGTAAAAAGTATATTGCATCTGTCGAAGGATATGAGAGTACAGCGATGGGGTTACAGGTGGAAACATTGTTGCCATGGTTGAAATCAGGATATAAAGATGTATAAAAATGAACTTGACGCTCTTAAAAAAGCAGGACGTTTTAGAGAACGTATACTTTTTGATGACAGACTGAAAGATCTGGCAAGTAATGATTATCTGGGTCTGTCACAAAATAAAAAACAGTTCAATAAAGCAGTCAAACTTGTGAAAGAGTATGAGACACTAAGCTCAAAAGCCAGCATGCTTGTCAATGGCTACCATCCTATCCATCGTATCTTTGAGTTAGAAATGGCGGAACAGAACGGTTTTGAAGAAGGGTTGGCAGTGGGTTCTGGTTTTCTTGCCAATATGTCACTCATTGAGGCATTGGTAAGAAAAGGTGATATGCTTTTTATGGATGAAGAATACCATGCTTCGGGTGTGATGGCAGCGCAGATTCTGGGCGAGAAAGTAGTAACTTTCAAACATAATGATGTAGAAGATCTACATCGGAAATTAGAAGACAATCCGGCTAAAAGACAGATAATTGCTGTGGAGGGTATTTATTCTATGGGTGGAGACTTATGCAAAAAAGAGATATTTGACTTAGCAGATGCATATGAAGCACTTATGATTGTAGATGAAGCACACAGCAGTGGGGTGTTGGGTAAAAAACTTTTGGGTATTTTTGAATATTACGGTATCGCCATCCATGAACGGCATATTAAAATGGGTACATTGGGTAAAGCATACGGATCATACGGAGCATATATTTTAGCCTCTTCAGAGATTATTACATTCTTGGTGAATCGTGCAAAACCAATCATCTACTCTACGGCACCTTCAGTATTTGATACAGCATTGGCATTAGTGAATATGGAATATATACGTAAAAACGCTAAAAAATACCGTAAAAAGATTATTAAGCGTCAAAAAATGGTAAAAAAATTCATCGGAATAGAATGTAAAAGTCTTATTTTACCAATGGTTATGCCAAATAATAAACATACACAGTTCATACAAAAAGGTTTGATGAAACAAGGGTATCTTGTAGGTGCGATCAGGCAACCTACTGTAGATAAACCTATCATGCGGGTGATACTCAATGTGAATATCTCTGTAAAAAAGATCAAGCATGTGTTGGCACTCATTAGCCATAATACGGTAGAATAAATATAAAATTGAAGGTTTAGATGTGTTTAATCGTGTAGTCAAAGGCTCCATCATTTTAGCTATCCTCTTTGCTGTCTTGCTGATCGGAGCGTTTATCTATGCGTATGAAGAGATCTCTTTGGATGCAGATAAACTTATTAACTATAAACCTGAAACCTCCAGTATTATTTTAGACAGAAATGGTGAAAAACTGGCCTATGTCTTTAAAAAACAGCATCGTCTCTATGCACGTTATGATGAAATTCCCGGAGTACTGGTCGAAGGACTGGTCGCTATGGAAGATACCCGTTTTTTTGAACATAATGGAGTGAACCCAGATGCTATTTTGAGGGCGATCGTTAAAGATATTAAAGCAGGACATTTTGTAGAAGGGGGGAGCACCCTGACACAACAACTTATCAAAAACAAACTTTTAACCAATGAAAAAAAGTTGACCCGTAAGATCAAAGAGGCGATTCTGGCACTTAAGATAGAGCATGAACTGACCAAGGAAGAGATCCTTGAACGTTATCTTAATGAAATATCGTACGGTAACAATTATTTTGGAGTTAAAACAGCGGCGCAAGGCTACTTTCATAAAGAATTGAGTGCACTCACACTTAAGGAGTGTGCGATGCTTGTAGGTATTCCAAATGCACCGAGTTTTTACAATCCGCTACGTCATTACAAACGTGCACTCAACCGTGCTAACAATGTACTTTACCGTATGAAGAGTATAGGGTGGATCACACAAAGTGATTATCTTAAAGCAGTCAAAGAATCCCCTAAAGTCTATAAAACTTCTCTGACACAAAATATTGCTCCCTATATTGTGGATGAAGTACTGAGGCGCTTTAAGGGAAGATTGGGAGATATTCGCACAGGTGGATACCAGATCTATACGACCATCGATATGAAACAGCAGGCGATTGCACGGGATGCGGTTAATTATGCCTTTCATAAAGCAGTAAAAAGATACAAAGAGAATCCGAAAAAAACCACACTCAATAGCGCTTTTGTATCAGTGGAGAGTAAAACAGGTGATATTTTGGCGATGGTGGGAGGGGTTGACTATAAAAAATCTGCTTTCAACAGAGTGACCCAGTCCAAACGCCAACCGGGTTCTGCCTTTAAACCTTTTATTTATCAGACTGCTTTAGATATGGGGTATAATCCTGCTACACCGTTAACTGACCTTGCCCGTACATTTGAATATACCTATAAAGGTAAAAAGAAGATATGGGCACCAAGAAACTACGAGCGGAATTTTAAAGGTTTTATACCATTGAGGGAAGCACTGGTACATTCAAGAAATCTTGCAACTATCAATCTGGTAGCGGATCTTGGTATCAGTACGATCCGTAACAGATTAAAATTCTTAGACGTGCCTCACATACCAAAAGATATGTCCATTGCTCTGGGAAATCTGGGGCTAAGTCCTTTAAAAATGGCACAGATATTCTCAGTCTTTGCAAATGAAGGGCATATGATAGAACCACGATTGGTCTCTGCGATCATCTCAAGAGAGGGTGCAGTGATCTATGAGACACGCCCCAAGGAAATTTCGGATTTTACGACCCCTGAACAGGCATATTTGATGACAGACATACTCAAAGATGTCATTAAGCGTGGTACAGGAAGAAATGCCCAGGTTAAAGGCATAGAGCTTGCCGGTAAAACAGGTACGACCAATAATGGGGTTGATGCCTGGTTTTGTGGATACTCCCCGACGATAGAGACAATCGTATGGTTTGGACGTGATAATAATAAACCTATAGGGAAGAAAGCTACAGGTGGTGCTTTGGCTGCACCTGCATTTGCCTATTATTACAAAAAATTGCTTAGCCTCTATCCTAATACAAAACGTACTTTTGATATTCCTCAGGGAGTATTTAAAGGAGAGTATGAGGGGAAAAGTGAACTCTATACTAAAAATTCACCCTTGCCGAACAGTTATAGAAAAAAAATAAATCCTTATGCTCAGATGTTAAATGAGGAAGATGAAAACGGAACATCTGAAATGATAAATCTAGAAGATGAAACACAGATGGCAGAAACATTGCATATTGATGAAGATACGGATAAAATGAAACAAGAAGATGATCCTCTTCATCCCAGAAGAAATGTACCTAAACGACCAGTCTCAGAAGACAGCGGCGAACTGTTTTGACAGGACGCATATGAGCAAAGCTCACTATGGCTACGCTAACGCTGAGTTCACTGCAACAGTGGGTTCATGAGGTCAGCCTCATTTTATTTAAAGGATACCAATGCATAGTTTTGCTCCGGAAATTGTATTGATCACCATACTGAGTTTAGTGATACTTTCAGATGCACTTGCCAATAGACTCAAAATTCCATCAGTTTTTTTACTGCTGATAGGTTCCTACCTGACATATACGTATTTCAGAGCGGCTGTGCCTATTGATCTGGCAGAAAACTTTTCGGCAGTGATACTTTTTTGTATCCCTCTTATTTTTATGGGAGATGCGTTGCATCTGCATTTTTCAGATATTAAAAAACATGCATGGAGTATTTTTTATTTGGCGGTGGTAGCAGTGGCACTCTCTATTGCTGCTGGTGCCAGTCTTCATTATTTTGATATTTTTAAAGGCTTGAGTCTGGGTGCCTATGTGGCACTTTTTGCCATCAATATGGCAACGGATGCTGTGAGTGTGCAGTCTGTACTTTCGCGTTTTAAAGGTATCAGTCACGATATCAAAGTACTGATAGAAGGTGAGTCTCTGGGTAATGATGCTACAGCGGTCATTGCTTTTTTCTTTATAGGACTGCCTTGGATGATGTCCGGACATATTGATGCTTCGCATGCTGTGATAGATGCCCTGCGTGTATTTGCAGTAAGTACAGCTATAGGCTTGGCTTTAGGCTTTGGGTTTTATATGATCATGAAACTCTTTTCCAACAGGAGAGGAGAGCTTTTTGCTTTTATTGTGGAAGCTTATGCAGCTTATGTACTGGCTGAAGAGTTGCATGTAAGTGGTATTTTAACTCTTATTGTAGCTATTGTTGCTACCAAAGCATGGATCGACTTTGATCTGGGAGAAGATAGTAGCAAAAAGACTAAAAGTTTTATGCGTAGCCTAAGATTGGGGAGTATACATTCCACCACATATGAGAGACTTGAATATATTTACGAAATGGCAAAAGAGTTTGGGTACATTGCTGCCGTCATGATATTTTTTGTACTGGCTGAAATGGTAGATTTTCATATGTTGTGGGAATATAGAACAGAGATCCTTACCATGTTTGTGGCAACCACACTCATACGCGCTATTTCTATGGCTAAATTTATGTATTTTGGTAATGTAAAAGTATTGACTTCCATTAAACCTGTAGGAGCAGAAGGGTGGTTCATTCTGACATTCTCCGGCATGAAGGGCGCTCTCTCTATCATTCTGGTACATATGATACCGGACAGCTTTGCTCATAAAGAGATGTTTGAGGCGGTAACGATCGGGGTAGTGGTTTTATCTATTTTTGTCTATGGTACAACACTTTGGACCTATTTTACCTTCTTTAAAAAAGAAGAAGAGAAGAGTATTTTTAAGAAGTAGTTTTATCCAGTTTCACAATTTTTTCCAATATTTGGGTTTATTGGTGTAGTAATAATATGATTATCGTTTAAAAAAGTTTAAAAAATGTGAAGATAAAAAATGTGGGAAAAAGAGTTTCGAGCCGAAGCCCGAAAGGTTTTAGCAAGAGTAGGTAGTGATGTACTCATGTGCAGTCGGTCTTCCCTCTACAGGAACAACGTGTCTGTCGAACATATAGTCGACATAGGTTTGAATATACTCTTCATCCATAATAGGAGCTAGGAAAGCGTGGTCTTTTTCTAGACCTTCCAGTGCATCTCTAAATGAGTTTGGAAGCTCCGGGATACCTCTTTCAGCAATTTCATCTCTGGTAAGTTCAAATAGGTCTTCGTTAAATGGACCGACAAGTGGATAACCTCCTTGTTTAATACCATCAAGCCCGGCAATCATAAGTACTGCAAATGCAAGGTAAGGACAGGCAGTAGAATCTGGAAAACGCGTTTCAATTCTAGTTGCCGGAGCACCTGCACCATAAGGGATACGACAAGCAGCCGAACGGTTTTGGCTAGAGTAAGTCAAGATACGTGGTGCTTCAAATCCTGGAAGCAGTCTCTTAAATGAGTTTGTACTTGGGTTGGTAAATGATGCTACGGCTTCTTTGTGTCTGAAGATACCAGAAAGGTAATCAAGTGCTGTTTTGGAAAGGTTTGCGTATGCACCCTCCTCATAGAATGTGTTTACCCCATCTTTCCAGAGTGATTGGTGAACGTGCATACCGTTTCCATTATCATTATAGATAGGCTTTGGCATAAATGTCGCAGTTTTACCATTAAGGTGTGCAACCATTTTTACAACATATTTGTACTTTTGTACATTATCTGCAGCAGTGATGATATCTGAGTAAACAATACCGATTTCGTGTTGCCCCTGTGCCACTTCATGGTGTCCAAGAACAACTTCAAGACCTACTTCTTCAAGAAGCATCATCATTTCAGCTCTAAGATCAACAGCAGAATCTGTAGGCATTACTGGGAAGTAACCCCCTTTAATTCTAGGTCTGTGACCCATGTTTCCATACTCTCCATAGTCTTCAGCATCAGCCCAGTGACCTTCATCAGTCTCAACTTTAAATGACTGGTGGTTGTCATTGTCAACGATTTTAACATCATCAAAGATAAAAAATTCATTTTCAGGACCAAAGTATGCAGCATCTGCAACACCAGCATCATCCAGTGCTTTCAATGCTTTTTTAGCAATAGCTCTTGGACATTTGGCATAAAGCTCATTTTTATAAATGTCATAGACATCACAGATGACGATCACTGTGCTGTCAGCAGTGAATGGATCAAGGAATGCAGATTCAACATCCGGTTTAAGAATCATATCTGACTCATTGATCGGCTGCCAGTTCTCAATGGATGAACCGTCGAATGGTACACCAGCCTCAAGCATATCATCATCTACTGCACTTCTTCTGTATGAAATGTGGTGCCATGCCCCTTTAATGTCTGTAAATCTAAAGTCTACAAACTCTACTTCATTTTCTTCACAGTATTTGTTAAATTCTGCTAAGTTATTTACGAATTTACCCATGTTGTCATTCTCCTAAATTAAAATTTATCTTTAGATTATAACCATTATAAAATAAATATAGTCAGAAATTTTGCCTAAAAAGTAACCAATTGTTTATCTCGTCCTTGAAAAGTAACAGCTTTGTTATAACCAATGTCTTTTGCAAGTGTAACAGCAAGGTCGTAGCCTGCACCGATCTGTTCAATCGCATGGGCATCTGAAGAAAAGGTAATAGGTATATCCAAACTATAGGCACTCTCAAGCAAAGTACGAGAGGGGTACATTTCTCCTACAGGTTTACGTAGACCTGCAGTATTTATTTCGATGACCATATCTGATCGTTTAATCGCCTTAAGTGCATCCTTTGCCAGGATATTGACATCTTCTTTTGGCATAAATTTAAAGACTTTAATAAGATCAAGATGTCCAACTATGTCAAATTTTCCGGATGTTGCCATGGCTTGTGTTGCATCAAAATAGGCTTTCCATATCTCATCTATTTTTTTGTTTTTCCAACCGCTGAGAAATTCCGGATTGTCAAATCCCCATTTGTCTAAAAAGTGTACGGATCCTATGAGGTAATCCACATCAGCATAGAGTACACGTTCATCCATATGTCCCGGAAGCCAATCGACCTCATATCCTAAAAGAATATCAATTTGATCTTTGTATTTTTCTTTAGCTGTAATTATATCGTTCACATAGGCATCCATATCACAGAATGGCAGCCTGTATTTTTCATCAAAGTCCATGGGTGCATGTTCGGAAAAACCGAAAACATTTATGTTTAATGCTATAGCTCTTTGAATATATTCATCTACTGTTCCGACTGCGTGGTTACAACGTGTGGTATGGTTATGCAGATCTATTTTCATCTTTTTTACTTTTGTTGTTTTTAGTTTAGTTTACCATAATAATTGACAATTTTTTGACAATTTTGTTTTATACTTTCACTATCGTATTGAAAAAGCCAAACTTATTGTGAGGTAAGGACGGAAAGCCACGGGACTTTGTATAAAAAATTTACTATAGAGTCAGCCGGGTTACCAATGGAACGCATTACATTTCTGTAAACGTATCCTTACTTTTTCTATGATTGAAATTTATATAAAAAGGATATCAATTGAATGGATACATGTATAGGGATAGATCGGATATAATCAGGTTGGAAAACCTTACTACATTAGAAACAAAAATACGTCAAATACGTAGTTTACATACAGAAAAATCTATACAGGAAAATGAGATCATCGATCTTTGCGTTGAAGCATTAAGTGCTCATGGTAAAGATCAGAATCAAATTCGCCAAACTTCGCAGATCAGTAGAATACTGGGGGAATCGTTAGGTTTGGGAATGAAATATTGTAGTCGTCTTGAACAGGCAGCGCGTATTTATGATATTGGTAATATTATAATCTGCAGTGACGTGTATGAGAAAGATGAAAAACTAAGTTTTGAAGAATTTGAAATCGTTAAAGAACATACACGGGCAGGATATGATATTTTGATCGCCCAAAATTTTTTAACAACAGATATAGCTGCTGTTATTTCTGCAGAACATCATGAGTGGTGGAATGGTGGAGGATACCCCCGTTGTCTGAAAGAGAAACAGATAGATATTTCTGCAGCGATTGTTGCAGTAGCAGATACAGTAGGCGCACTCTATAGGGAAAGACCCGGGAGAAAAGCCTGGGAGTATAAAAAGATTCTGGATTATATTAAAACAAGAAGTAAAATACAGTTCAATCCGGATGTTGTAGAAGTGTTTTTGATCAATCAAAAGATCATTGGAGAGATTTTACGTACAGATTTGGAGGCTATTGAGAATAAATGGTATGAGTAAAATCTACTTTTTACTACTAATAGGATAAAATAAAAGCAAAATTAATGCACTTTTATCTTAGGAATATCATTGACTAAACAGAACAAAGTAGAACTTTTGGCACCGGCGGGAAATTTAGAGAAGCTGAAAATTGCTCTTAATTATGGTGCAGATGCTGTCTATGGCAGTACCAGTACTTTTTCACTGCGTATTCGTTCGGGCAAAGAGTTCGATATGGAATCATACGCAAAAGGCATAGATTATGCCCATGCAAGAGACAAAAAAGTCTATGCTACTGTAAACTCTTTTCCGTTTAATTCACAAATGAAACTCTATGAGAACCACATTGCTAAAATAGCAGAATTGAAGCCTGATGCACTCATTGTCTCAAGTCCTGGCGTGGTAAAGATCGCAGCTAAGATTGCTCCTGGTATTCCTATTCACCTCTCTACTCAGGCAAATGTCATGAATGCGATGGATGCTGAGGTCTATTATGATCTTGGTGTAAAGCGTATTATTGTGGCACGTGAGATAAGTCTCAAAGATTGTGAAGCGATAAAAGCACACCTTCCGGATCTGGAATTGGAGGTATTTGTACACGGTTCCATGTGTTTTGCCTACAGTGGACGATGTCTGGTATCTGCTCTTCAAACAGGACGTGTGCCAAACAGAGGAAGTTGTGCCAATGACTGCCGTTTTCCTTATGAGATATATGCGCATAATCCTGAGAGCGGTACTACTTTCAGGCTTGACGAAGAAGAAGATGTGGGGACATATATTATGAATGCCAAAGATATGAATATGGCTTCGCATATTGATGAAATCATGCAAAGTGGTGTCATAGACTCATTGAAGATCGAGGGTAGAACCAAATCTCCGTATTATGCAGGGGTTGTCACCAAAGCATACAGGCATGCCATTGATGACTACTATGCAGGTGATTTTGATGCAAAACGCTACCAACGAGAGCTTCATACTACACAAAACCGTGGTTTTACCGATGCCTATCTTACTTCTCGTCCTTTTGAAAAAAATGATACACAGGCACACAGTTTCTCTATTCAGTATGGTACCCATCAGGTTGCAGGGCTTGTCAGTGAAGATGGGCATACCTGGAAATGTAAAGACAAAACGTGTATCGGTGATGCAGTAGAGATCGTCTTACCGGTGGGAGCTAAGGTTGAATTGGTAGATAATGAGATAGGTAAGATAGATGAGGTATCGGGGCAGTATTGGTTGACATTCAGAAAGCTTACGACCAAAGAGGGTAAAGAGTTAGAGTGCGTACACAGTGGGAATGTTAATGATATTCTTTTGCCTACTGAGCTACCGGGATATACGATCTTACGTCGTAAGATTGCAGAGGCATTGGAGAAAAAAGGGCTTACAAATGAGTCTACACCCATGAATCTGGAACCAAAATAAAAGTAGGAGAAAGTAAATGAAATTTGTATCTATTGTCATTGGAAGTAAGAGTGACTACTCTGTAATGAAAGAGTGTGCTGTTACATTGGAAAAATTCGGTGTACCGTATGAGCTTATTATATCATCGGCACATAGGAGTCCTGAGAGGACTAAACATTATATGAAAGAGGCTGAAGCAAAAGGAGCACAGGTTTTCATTGCAGCTGCAGGTATGGCAGCGCACTTGGCAGGTGCATTGGCTGCAAGCACAACCAAACCAGTACTCGGTGTTCCTATGGCATCGGGTGAGCTTAGAGGAGAAGATGCACTCCTTAGTACAGTAATGATGCCGGGAGGCATGCCTGTAGGTACATTGGCAATTGGCAAAGCTGGAGCAGTCAATTCAGCCTATATGGCGATTCAAATTATGGCATTGCAGGATGATGAACTTAAAATCAAACTCCAGGAAGACAGAATTTCAAAAGCGAAAAAAGTAGAACTTGATTCTTCTGAGATAGAAACTATATTATAAAATAAGAAAGTAGAAATTTAGAAATGAATAAAAATGCCATAACATTTAGTGAACTTTTATTAAAACTCCAACAATTTTGGGCAGAACAGGGCTGCAATATTGTACAACCTTATGACATCCCCTCAGGTGCAGGAACTTTTCATCCCGCAACACTGCTGAGAAGTCTTGACTCTAAGCCTTGGTCTGCTGCGTATGTAGCACCTTCACGTCGTCCTACCGATGGACGGTATGGAGAGAACCCTAACAGACTTGGCGCGTATTACCAGTTTCAGGCACTTATTAAACCTAGCCCTGACAATATTCAAGAGCTTTATCTTAAATCGCTTGAATATTTAGGACTGAATCTGCAAGAGCATGACATCCGTTTTGTTGAAGACAACTGGGAGTCACCAACACTTGGTGCGTGGGGGCTTGGCTGGGAAGTGTGGCTTGATGGTATGGAAGTAACACAGTTTACCTATTTTCAGCAGGTAGGAGGCATCGCCTGTGATCCAGTGGCAGTGGAGATTACCTATGGTACAGAGAGACTGGCCATGTACTTGCAGGGAGTAGACTCAGTCTATGACCTTATATGGAACAAAATGGGTGACACTGTGACTACGTATGGAGATGTGCATAAAGAGACAGAGTATGAGTTCTCCAGGTACCACTTTGAAGTTGCCAATGTTGAGAACCTGTTCCAACATTTTGAAGATGCTTCTAACGAATGTAAAGTCTGTTTGAATGCGGGACTTCCTTTGCCTGCGTATGACCAGTGTATGCTTGCTTCACATGCTTTTAACGTACTTGATGCCAGAAAAGCCATTTCTCAGGCTCAGAGACAGAACTACATATTAAAGGTACGCGAGCTTTCTATTGGGTGTGCACAATTGTATAAAGAACAAGAGGAAGAGCGCAATAAAAGGGTGAAAGCGTAGGGTGCGGTTATGAAACTACAAGAAATCTACATACATTTAGACAAAATAAGCCCTTTTGAACTCCAAGAAAAATGGGATAATTCCGGGTTGATCGTGGGTGACTTAAATCGTGAAGTCTCTCAAATAATTGTCTCTTTGGATGTTGATGCCGATATAATAGAAAAGGCAGAAGAGGGAACACTTTTTGTGGTGCATCACCCTTTGATATTTGATAAACTAACACAGCTTGACTTTGCCAAATACCCTTCCAATCTGTTAGAGAAAATGATTCTAAAAAATCAGTCATGTATCGCTCTGCATACCAATTTTGATCAAACACATCTCAATAAATATGTATTTGAAAATGTTTTAGGATTTCCTATGGCATCTCAAAATGATTTTTTATGTACAGCAGAAGGGGAGTGGGAGTACAAGGCACTTTTGAAGCATATAAAAGAAAAACTCAACTTGCCTACACTCAAAGTTGTAGGTAAAAAAGAGAAGATTACTTCTATTGCACTTTGTACGGGTTCCGGAGCTTCACTCATAGATGAAGTAGAGGCAGACTGTTTTCTTACCGGGGATATTAAATACCATGATGCGATGAAAGCAATAAGTGAAGATCTGATGATGGTGGACATAGGACATTATGAAAGTGAACAGTTTTTTGCAGAGATTTTAGCGGATGAATTGAAAGTTTTACCTATTTTGGCTATAATTGCGAATTCTAAAAACCCATTTCATACTGAAACGTACTAAAATAGGTTAAAAATGCTGTGAAAGCTTGCAGTATTACCCTGAAACTCCTAAAGGATAGAGATTGAACAAACACTTAAAAGAACTGATCGAACTTGCTAAAAATGATCAGGCAATAGACAGTTATAACCCACAAATTGAAGCGGCCGACAAAAAGGTAGCAAAAGTACAAAAAAAGATAGATATGGCACAAGCTGAGTTAGATGAACTTACTACGGCTATTACTGAGAATGAATCTAAAGTAAAAGGTTTTGAAGAACAGTTAACACTTCTTAATGAACAACTTGCTTCCAATGCTAAAAAACTTAAAGAAATCTCTACAGAAAAAGAGATGAAGGCACTCTCTTTGGAAGAAGATATTGCCAAAGAGAAGATGACGTTTGCCAATGAAGAGATCGAAAGACTTCAAGGCATAAATGAAACAAAAAAAGCACTGCTTGATGAAGCCAATGAAAAAGTAAATACACTTACGACAGAGTTCAATGCAGTAAACAAAGAAGTTTCTGCAGAGAAAGCTGAAATTGAAAAAAGTAAAGCAGCACTTTTTGTAACAAGAGAAGAGCTTAGTAGAAACCTTGAGCAAAAAGTACTTGCATTTTATGAGAAGATCCGTATTTGGGCAGGAAATACAGCAGTTGTCCCTGTAAAAAAACAGGCATGTTACGGTTGTTATATGAAGCTGAACGATAAAACATATGCAGAGATAATCAAGGGTGACGAAATCGTTAATTGTCCTCACTGTGGGCGTATCCTTTATCTTGAAAGTGTTACAGAAGAGGCGTAAGTCTATTCTATATTAAAGGGATGACACATGGAGAAATTTTTTTTACTTCTCTATAGTGTTGTTCTTTTTCTTGCCTACCTCATAGCACTTCCTTTTCTTTTCTTCTTCACCTTTAAATCAAAATATAAAGTATCAGCCCCTGCCAGATTTTTTTTATGGAACAATACACCGCTAAAAGCAGATGGTATCTGGTTTCACTCCTGTAGTTTTGGAGAGGCGAAGGCGATCAAACCTTTGGTAGATGCTCTGCCTGAAAATGTTTTACGCATGAGTACCACAACACATACAGGCTTTGATGTCATAAGAGAGTACACGGATGAGAGTCGCTATCTTCCTTTTGAACCGTTACTTTTTTCTTGGATCAAACCGCAAAAAGCACTGATAGTGATGGAAGCGGAGTTTTGGTATCTTCTTTTTGCTTTGGCAAAAAAAAGAGGGGCTAAAACGTTACTCATCAATGCACGTATGAGTGACCGCTCTTTTCCTAAATATCAAAAAATGGGTTGGCTGTACAAACAGATATTTAAACAGATAGATGAAGTATATGCTCAAACAGAGTTGGACAAAGAGCGCTTGGTATCTCTGGGAGCAAAAAATGTTTTAGTCACAGGGAATATTAAACTTGCACAACTGCCTTCTGTTTCACAAGTGAGGGAGAAGCCCTCAGGTCTGCTTTTGTGTGCGGCAAGTACACATGAAAAAGAAGAAGAGCTTATCCTGAATGCTTTTGCCGATTTTAAAAAGCAGGAAAGTGAAGCAAAACTCATCGTGGTACCGCGTCATCCTGAGCGTTTTGAAAAGGTAGCTGATATGGTTGAAAAGTTTGTAAAAGCAGAAGGGCTTACTTGTCAGCAGTATTCTAAAAATAAAAAAATGCAGAATGATATTATGGTGCTGGATGCATTGGGTGAGCTGGTTAATATGTATGCTATTTCAGATATTGTTATTCTGGGTGGGGCATTTGAGCCTATAGGTGGGCACAATGCAGCCGAAGCTGCACAGTTTGGTTGTAAAATTATCTCTGGAAAACACTACTTTAACCAAAAAGATATTTTTGAAGCGGTGGAGGGGATAGCAGTAGTGGAAGCTTCAAATCTTTCACGAAGCCTCTTGCAGCATGCTCAGTTAAAAGAGACAAAGATTAAAAATAAGAGCGATATTACACCTATTATTGAGAGCCTGAAAAATGTTTTATAAAATTGAAGATAACAGAGTCAGTATACGAATAAAAGCACAACCTTCTGCAAGTAAAAATGCGTTTTGTGAGATCTATGGTGAAGATGCAATAAAGATACGTATAAAAGCACCGGCAGTGGAGGGGGCAGCAAACAAAGAGTTGGTAAAATTCCTTTCAAAAAGTTTTAAAGTCCCCAAAAGTGATATAATTTTTAAAACAGGGCAAAACTCTAAAATAAAAATAGTGGAATTCCCACTGAGTGATAAATTTATGAATTGGATTGAAGAAAATGGCTACAGATAAAGCATATAAAGTATTGGCAGAACAAAAAGAACTCTCAAACAAAAAAGCAAAAGAGCTTATAGACAGAGGTCTTGTTTTTGTGGAAGATAAAAAAGTAAAGATTGCAAGAGCCCAGATCAGTACAGAAGCGAATTTCCGTATTGAATACCCGGAAGATATAGAGATACTCTATCAGGATGAAGATATTATTGCTATCAATAAACCGGCACAGGTGGACAGTTATGATATACAGGATGCCATAGAGGGTGCAGAGTTGTTACATAGACTGGATAGAGATACCTCCGGTGTATTGTTACTTGGGAAGAACAGAACATTTATCAATCAGGCGATTAATGAGTTTAAAAGCCGCAGGGTTGAAAAACACTATGTCGCATGGGTAGATGGGGTGATCTATGAAAATATTGAGATAGATGAACCGATCTTTACGATTAAAAAAGGAAAAGCATTTTCAGTGATAGATCCTGTACGCGGTAAAAAAGCACATACTTTGGTAAAACCAGAAGAGATACAGGGTAAAAAGTCCAAAGTACACATAGAGATCACTACCGGACGAACCCACCAGATACGTGTACACCTTGCCCATGTGGGACATCCTATTATAGGGGATGAACAGTATGGGAGCAGAACACAGTCAAAAAGAGTACTTTTACACTCTGCTAAAATGAAAATATTGGATTATGAATTCAATGCAAAAGAACCCAAAGATATTACCAGATATAAATAAAATATTTTTTAGAAGACCAATTTTAAAACGGTTTCGGAGAAGAGAATATCTGGTGTAGGTGAGAGCATCCCATGCCAGCTAAATCCATACTCTGCATTTTTCCCATTGGCAACAGTTTTAATACCATAGTCCTTGGTAAGCAGTACGCCGTCTGTTCTTGTACTGAATATCATAACATTATCAGTTTTGTCCAGATGTTCAAGAAGATGCAAATATCCATATACACTGAGTATTGCAGCTATTTTTGGACTTCTTCCGTAAAGTGCATGAATATAATATGTACCATTTTCATGGGGCATACAGAAATCCTCTCTATTTAACATGAATTCGCTTCTATCGCTATATGCGATCTCCTTGGCAACTCTGTTTTTTATTTTCAGCATAATAAAATGCCCTAAGTGCTGCTTTTTATGTTCACAGATGATACACAGGTTGGAGGCATGTTGACTCCACTCTTCTAAAACCTGAGGGGTGATCTTGTAATAATCTGAAGTATTGGAGGCAGTCTCTATGTCAATAATATGTTCTATATGCTCTTGTTTGTGTGGAAAATCTTTTAATGTATAGAAAGTATGTTCATGGTGTATTCGTTCGGGTAAATTCCCTATGAGTGCCTGATAGTTCTTTATAAATACTTTTTCCAAGGGCATAGATAGATTTTTATATCTTTCATGGATGATCTCATAACATTTACCACTTTCAAAAGCCCCCTGGGTATAAAAGAAACATAAAAGAGTATGTTTCTTTTTTAAACTTGGAGAAGTCGTACCTGTTTCCCAACGACTGAGTGTCACACTGTTGAGTGCATGAAAATGATTTGAATAGTGTGAGAGTTTCTCTACCAGTTCCTGCTGGGTTAACTGATGTTTTTTTCTATATTCAAATAATAAATTACCAATAGTATTCATTCTCTCTGTTCCTGTAAAACATATATAATTTTTTAAATTATAGACTTCATTATTAAATAGTGATTAGGCATTTTCTATGATAAATTATATCTAAAAATGCCATGTACATGTTGAGTGTTTTTAAATAAACTGTTGTTGTGTATTTATCATAATAGAAAAGAGTATTACTTAAAAATGATATTCACTTTTGACAGAAAATACGTTATGCTAATCGATTAAATCAAAAAATGGAGAAGAAAATGGCAAAAAAAGTTTTAACGATCCTGGCTATTGGAACAGCAGCAATACTTTTTAGCGGGTGTGCAAGCACAGCAGAAAACATGATGGCACAGGGGTATGGACCGAATTACTCCCAAGGGTACGGTGACGGATGTGAAACCGGTAAGAAGTCTGCCGGAGATATGTTCAGCCAATTTAAAAAGAATGTTAATCTTTTTGATAGAAACCATAAATACAGAGAGGGCTGGAAAGACGGATACCGAACCTGTAAAGCTGAGTTTGAGCAGATAGAAAGGAATAGCAGAGCGGCTTCAAGAGATCAAGCGATACGTGACAGTTATAAACAAGAGAACAGCTATGATAAAGTAGCAAAAGATGCAGCACGTGACAGCATGGACAACATGTCAGCTTCTGACAGAAAAGCTCTTCAGAATCTCGGCAAATAACTACAAAAGTACTGTTTTGTACCTTTTATGTTTATTATTCGTTTAAAAACAATCTTTCACGAAGTATTCATACATCTAAACTTGGCACAATCGAGAAAACAGGAGCCAAAGATGGTATTCCCTTTTTGTCATTTTTAGTATAGAATATGAATTAGATTATCAGAAAAAAAGTAGGGATACCGGTTATCATTATATATGGAAATTGTAAGCAGCTCTTAAAAGAGGATGCGAGAGAATATAACAGAGAAAAGAGAATAGCACAATGAAACTAAGAGGTTTACTTTTAGTACTGCAAAAAGGCTAGCACCTAACAAATTTATGTAGTTTTCTGATGTGAAGAACTCTTTAGGGAAGATAAAATATCTTTTTCCTAACCAATATCTATGTGAGAGCATAGATGGAACCTGATGGCATGATGAGGTTCTATGCTAATATTTATGGTTATGATAGACTACAGTTAGCAGTATATAAAAATTACAACAAAAAAGGAAATTAAGTGAAAAAATTAGTACTGTTCCCGATCCTATCGGCACTTTTTATCTCTACAGCCAGTGCAGATTTTAAAAATGATCTAGCAAATGTATATGCTGAGGGAGTCAACAGTATTCTCTTCTTTACCTCTGAAGATATCATCAGTTCAGGATATTATACGTTTGATGATTCCGATACTACACTCAATACACACTTTCTTCCTTTTACTTACCAGTTTAAAAGTGACAGTGATTTTTACAATTTCTATGCAAACGGGAGCGTAGGATTCAGTAAATACAAAGAAGAGCATATTGATTTTGGCAGAGGGGTAGAAGATACAGAAAAAATGACCACGTATGCAGTTAAAGTAGGTGGTGGTGTCCGGTTGAATATTTTACCTGATACCGATATGATGATGGGGGCAGCCTATATCTACTCTAAAGTGAATGGTGATTACAAAACATCTCAATCATTGGATAGGAATAACCCTGATGATAAAGCCATAGATGATATTCTAAACAGTAACCGGACACATCATACCTATGAACTCTCCACATCTATAGGCTACCATCCGATGATCAATACATATCAACCTTATTTTAGAGCAGGGATAAGACACTTTAAGACCAATGTGGACAGTGAGTATGCAACGATTTCAGATACGACCTCCCTCATTACAAAACTTAAAACAGGGGTGATCACTCCTGAGCTTACCAAGATATATGATCTTCCTCTGAAGCTTGAAATATATGCTTCAGAGATATTTTTGGCAGGAGATATGGATGATGTACTGGGATGTGATAACTTTTTTGTTCTGGGAGCGACATTTCACTTGGCGAGTCCTGTAGAAAAAGAGTGGATCAAAGAAGTAACGTTAGATATCAATATGGTACGTGGTGACAAGTTTGACGGATTTAATTTTGGGTTTGGTTTAAGTTTCTAAACTAAAGCCCATCTAGGGTAAAATCACGTAATTCAAAATAACAGGGTAAGAAATGTTTGATACGTTAACTGACAGTTTTAAAAATGCCATTGGAAAGATCCGTTTCCATGATGATGATAAGGCGCTCAAAAAAGCAACAACAGAACTTAAAAAGTCACTTCTTAAGGCTGATGTACATCATAAAGTTGTTAAAGATCTTATTTCAACTGTTGAAATTGAAACAAAAAAGAATGGTGTAGGCAAAGATAATTTTCTTCTTGCTCTTCAAAATAAACTTACAGATATTCTTACGATAGAAGGTGCACCAAAAGGATTCACCTTTGCATCCAAACCACCGACTGTGGTACTGATGATCGGTCTTCAAGGGTCAGGTAAAACAACAACCACAGGGAAATTGGCATATTTTCTTAAAGAGCAAAAGAAGAAAAAAGTCCTTGTAATTGCAGCTGACCTTCAACGACTTGCAGCGGTTGAACAGCTTAGACAGATCACTTCCCAAATAGAAGTAGAACTGGTAGCAGATGAAGATGCAACACCGACACAGATCGTTAAGCAGGGGCTTGAAAAGGCTCAAAAAGAGCTTTATGATGTAGTACTGATAGATACTGCAGGTCGTTTGGCAATTGATGATGAGCTGATGGATGAGTTGGCTGAGGTAAAAAAAGTAGCCAACCCTGATGAACTCTTCTATGTAGCTGATGCCATGACAGGTCAGGATGCTGTCAGAACAGCACAGACCTTTAAAGATAAGATCGGTATAAGCGGTGTGATCTTGACCAAGTTTGATGGTGACTCCAAGGGTGGGGTAGCACTTGGTCTTACACAGCAGGTAGGTGTGCCTCTTCGCTTCATTGGTGCGGGTGAGAAAATGCCTGATTTGGAGCAGTTCATTGCAGACCGTATTGTCAGTCGTCTGATGGGTGCAGGGGATGTGGAATCCCTTGCAGAAAAAGCTGCTGCTGCCATTGACCCTAAAGAGGCAAAACGCATGACCCAAAAGATTAAAAAGGGTCAATTCAATTTTAATGACTTCCTGGGTCAAATGGAGCAGATGAAAAAACTGGGAAGCATGAAATCCATCATGGGAATGATACCTGGTATGGGTAATATGGCAAAACAGATTGGTGATATGGATTTGGAAAACTCTGATGAGATCAAGATGATCAAGGCAATGGTCTCTTCGATGACACCCAAAGAGAGAGAAAATCCTGATCTTCTGAACAATACGCGTAAAAGACGTTTGGCTACAGGTGCCGGACTTGATCAGGCAAAGGTAAACCGTGTGCTTAAACAGTTCAAAAATGCTGCGAAGATGGCAAAGAAGATGTCAGGAAAAGGCGGGATGAAACAGATGCAGGATATGATGAAACAGATGCAGGGCGGTGGTGGTTTCCCTGGTATGCCTCGTTAACATTTATATTTAATAAAATTTTTATACTTATTATGGTAAAATCGCGTTCCGTTAAGCCTTGATGAGTGTTTTAGTCATTAAAAAGCAGTTGTCAGGACTTGATAGTTAGATACTTTATACCTCAAAGTGATCTATCATGCAAAGATAACATTAAAAGGACACAATATGACAATGATCAGAATGACAAGAATGGGTAGAAAAAAGAAGCCATTTTACAGAATCGTAGTGACAGACAGTAGAAAAAGAAGAGATGGTGGTTGGATCGAAGCGATCGGTCACTATAACCCGGTATCTGCAAATAAAGATCTTACACTTGATGAAGAAAGATTGAACTACTGGTTAAGCGTTGGTGCACAAATGAGCCCAACTGTAAAAAGACTTGCAGGTAAATAATCTCTAATGGTAGATGCATTCCTTCGTTCTTATACTCAGCTTTTAGTCGAGCATCCTGAAGATATTTCTATAGAGATCAAAGAGATGGATGAGAATTTCGATGAGATCACAATCTTTGCGAACAGTGAAGATATAGGTAAGCTTATTGGTAAACAGGGACGCATGATAAACTCCATAAAAACAGTTATCTCAGGCTGCAAGGCAAAAGGCGGTAAAAATTACCGTGTTAATGTAAAGCCTGCAGACTAAGACTATGTCCCAAGAACAATTTTTCATCGCTCAGATCGGGCGAACAATTGGACTCTGGGGCGACCTTAAATTCCACCTTCATACAGATTTTCCGGAACAATTCAAGGTAGGGCATACCTACAAGAGTAATCGCGGTGATCTTACGATTTCCGATATAAATTTTAAACGCGGTACAATCCGTTTTCAGGGCTATGAAAGTATTGATGCTGCAAAAAAACTGACAAATGCTAAAATCTTTTCGACAATGGCACAGACAAAAGAGAATTGTAATCTTCGGGAAGGAGAGCATTTTTGGTTTGATATTATCGGTTCTACAGTAAAACAGGGGGATGAGGTACTGGGTGTGATTGAAGATATACAGCGTATGCTTGATACAGATTATCTTTCCATAAAAACTGATCCTGCACTGATAGAAGCGGGGATGCCTAAACATTTTCTTTTACCTTATATCAAGCGTTATGTGATCAAGGTAGATACAGAAGATAAAGTAGTTTATGCCCAAGATGCCAAAGATATACTTGAGGCAAGTTGATGCATTTTTCTTTTGTGACACTTTTCCCCAACCTTATTAAAGGGTATTTCTCAGAAAGTATCTTAAAACGTGCGATTGATGATAAAAAGATCTTTATAGATTTTTTTAATCCGCGTGATCTTACAACGGATAAACATAATCGTGTAGATGCACCGATGATAGGTGGTGGGGCAGGGATGTTAATGACTCCGCAGCCCCTGATAGACACATTGAATGTAATAAAAAAAGAGTCTTCTGATGCTCATATCGTTTTTGTTACACCTGTAGCAAAAAGGTTTACACAAAATGATGCAAAACGTTTGGCAAAAAAAGAGCATATTGTTCTTGTTTCCGGACGCTATGAAGGGTTAGATGAGAGAGTCATAGAAGCACTGGCAGATGAACTTTTCTCTATTGGGGATTTTATTTTGACCGGTGGAGAGCTGGCAAGTATGGTGGTCAGTGATGCTATTAGCAGGAATGTGGATGAAGTCCTTGGTAACAGTGATTCGTTAAGTGTAGAAAGTTTTGAAGAATCACTTCTGGAAGCCCCTTCATTTACAAAACCTGTAAATTATGAAAACAATGAAGTCGTTTCAGAGTTTTTAAAGGGTAATCATAGTAAAATCACGGACTTAAAAAGAGGGCTTGCTTTGTGTAAAACGAAGTATTTCCGCCCAGACTTATACAAAAAAGGTATAACACATGAGAAATAAATACATTGAAAGCTTTGAGCAAGCACAATTGGAAAACAGAAATGTTCCTGAATTTAGAGCGGGTGATACTTTAAGAGTAGCCGTTAGAATTAAAGAAGGTTCTAAAGAGAGAGTACAGAACTTTGAGGGGCTTTGTATTGCGATCAGAGGTCAAGGTACAGGACGTAGTTTTATGGTAAGAAAGATCGGTGCCAACTCTGTTGGTGTTGAAAGAATCTTCCCACTTTACTCTGACAGTATCGAAAGTATTGAAGTTGTTAGAAAAGGTAGAGTTAGACGTGCTAAATTATTCTATCTTAGAGAACTCAAAGGTAAAGCAGCACGTATCAAGGAACTCCGCAGAAAATAATTTTTCTTTTTGCCTTCCCGTATCTTTGCGGGAATTGTTCAGCTACTTACTATTTGTAGGTTGGTTCTTAATAACCTACAAATCTACGTAAAATCAAAAAGAAATCTTTATTTTCTGAAATATTGTAAATTCTTTTATCCAAACCCACAAATCTAAGCACAACTACTATGAAATAATCTATTTTAATGTAAATTAGTAATTATAAGCTCCTTCCTTATTTGACATTTTTACTATTAATTTTTGATATAATGTTTTTCAAAATCACCAAGGATAAATTTTAATGCTATTAAAGATCAAAAATAGGATCATCTCTCTTCTACAGCTTCTGCTTGTACTTATTTTTATTATTTTTGAAGAGTTAATATGGGAGGGGATCGCCAAGCCTATCTATGATGCAGTGCATTCCCTTAAAATACTGCAAAAAATAGAAGTAAAACTGCAACGTGTAAATCCTTTTGTGATCCTTGTATTTTTTGTAGTATTACTTGCTGTAGTAGAGACTTTCGGTATTTATGCAGGTATGCTCTTTTTAAGTGGCAGAGTTATTATGGGACTTTCTTTGTATCTTATGAAGATACCTATAGCAGCATTTACATTTTGGTTATTTAGAGCTACAGAAGAGAAGCTGATGCAGTTTGGATGGTTTAAGTGGATCTATGAGCGTATCATGCAGGGAATAGATTGGCTTAAATCACTTCAGATATATAAAGACACCATGGTGCGTCTTGAAAAGCTCAAAGAGACTTTAAAACGATTTAGGAATAAGGTAAAAGAGAGATATTTCAAAGAGGAGAGTCCTCTTGTGAAAAAATTGAAAAAGTATTACAGACATCTTAAAGACTCTTTGGATAAATAATATGAATAAAGTGTTTGAGAAAAAAATATGGTGGGTATTGCTACCGATCATTGTGTTACTTGTTATACTTTTTTCTATAGAGCAGAGTCGTACTTTTTTGATCGCATTATTGTTGCGTATGCTTTTTTTTGCAAAAAAACATATTATTATGATACTGAGTACATTTTTTTTGGTTAAAGGGAAATTTATCTTTACCCTTTTTCTAAAAAAAATGACATTTATCGGTGCTACGGGCTTAAGTAAACGTTATCTTATAGAAAAAGTGATCAGTAAAAATCTAAAAATACATTTTTTTGATCCTATCAGTGATGATATAAAACGACTTGTTGCCTATATTAAAAAAAATTTCGCTACCTTTCCTCTGGCAAAACAGTTAATTACCGGTATTACGTTTTTAGGTTCGTTGGGGTTTATAGGTAAACTCATGGGTGGAATGCTTGTTATGAAAGTCTTTATTGCAAGATTCTGGAGTCTGCTTTTAGCGATTTTTCTTAAAGTAACTACAGGTGTAGTTTATTTTTTTACGGATTTTCTCTGGGGAAGCTGGATTGCACCTCTTGTAGAAGTATTACTCTTTTCATGGATCTTAGAGTGGATGGAAAATATACCTTTTTTGAAAAAATATTTAGTTAAGATCTATGCTTTCTTTATGGATCTATTTATATGGATAGAGGTGTATTTGGAAAAAGTGTTTCATCTCCCTGTGAGACGTTTTTTCAAATATTTGGTACGAAGGATCAAAAAGAGTATTTATACTTTTATAGGGTATGAGAGAGTTTCTGCCTGGAAACGTTTACAAGAAGTACGAGAACTTGTACCAAATTATCATATAAAGCTGTTAAAAAAGCGTAAAGTAGTTTTAGAAAAAAAGAAAAGAACCTATATCTCTGTGAGGGAAAGATTACAACTTAAAAGAAGAAAGAGTTAATAAGATCGATTCTTCATCGCCTGTTGTGCTTCTCTGTCAAGTGTTTTTGCTTTCATGTCGGCACGTTTGTCATGCAGTTTCTTACCTTTAGCTATGGCAATGCTTACTTTGGCAAAATTGCGTTCATTAAAATAGAGCATGAGTGGAACAATGGTTAGACCTTCTTTGTGAACCTTGATATAGAGTTTTTCAAGTTCTTTTTTGTGAAGTAAAAGTTTTCTAGGTGTCCGTGTGTCTCTACTGTAATGTTTATTGGTTGTTTCAAGATGTGCAATATGTGCATTCATCAGATGCAGTTCACCTTGAATAAAACGGCAAAAAGCATCTGAAAGATTGGCACGCTTGGCACGCAATGCTTTGACTTCACTGCCTTGCAGTACGATACCAGCTTCGAATTTTTCAAGTATCTCATAGTCATGTCTTGCTTTTTTGTTTTGTGCAACAATATTGATAGCCAAGTTAAGCAGCCTTTTTTGTAGAATTATAGCACAAATAAGAGTGTAATAAACAGTAAGGGATATCTGCTTTCATTCTTTGTGTGGATAGGGTACAATATATTAAAAGTAAAAGGTAACATGTGCAAGAGAATCATCATTCATTTCAACTTTTAACGCAAAGTGTAGAACATGAGATAACACCCTATACAAAACATAAAACATTTAAAAAAGGAGAGGCTCTTTTTTTAGATGGTGCATTGACACACTATTTCTATGTGATCGTAAAAGGAAAAATAAAGAGTTATCAACTTAATTTGCAAAATGCCAAGGAACAGACTATCTTTATATTTAGAGAAGGTGATATGTTTGATACTATTATTCTGCTTGACGGGAAAGCACATGATGTGATGTATGAAGCACTTGAAGATACAGAGGCAATAGAACTTCCTATAGAAAAAGTAAGAGAACTTGTATATACCAACCCTGAATTTAATAAAAAATTCTTTCCATATCTTGCAATGCAAATGAGAAATATGGAGGAGTTGGCAACAGATATTTCTCTCTACACCACCTCTGAAAGACTTATTAAACTTCTGTTGCAAAGTCTTGATCCTTCCAATGTGATGAAGTATAATTTGATTCATGGACTTTCTCATACCGAAATAGCCAAACTCATAGGTACGGTACGTCATGTGGTTGAACGACATCTTAAGGCACTCAAAGAGGATGGTATTATTGATGAGAAGAAGAGAAAACTTCAAATACTTGATGCGAACAAGTTACTGAAAAAAATAAAACTTATCTAACATTTAAAAATGCTACTAAAGTAGCATCAAATCCTATTCAAAATTGTTATTATGTCTTTAAATATTTAGCCAAAATTATGCTAAATAAGAATTTACATAAAAAGGATATACGATGTTTGTAACAAGATATAACCCACACAATGAGTTCAGTGATGTAAAAAGAGGATTTGAAGTACTTAATACCATCATGAACAATCTTGATCTTGGCAGAGATGAAAGTGAAATTGCATCATTTCTTCCTGCCGTCAATACAAGAGAAGGTGAGGAAGCGTATTATATTGAACTTGATCTTCCTGGTATTAAAAAAGAGGATATTGAAATTACTACAGAGGACAATGTTTTAACTATTTCAGGAGAAAGAAAACTTAAAGAAGAGGCAAAAGAAGAGGATTACTATAAAGTAGAAAGTCGTTACGGTAAATTCTCAAGAAGTTTTACATTGCCTGAAAAGGTTAATGTCGAAGATATTCATGCTGAGTCAAAAGAAGGTGTTTTGGAAGTAGTGATTCCAAAGCTTAAAGAAGAAGAGAAAAAACCTAAAAAAATAGAGATAAAATAAGGAGAATATAATGGATATTGTAAAAACTGCAAAAGAAGTCGGACATAATGTTGAAGAAAAAGTTGAACATGGCCTTGAGGTAGCAAAAGAGTCATTTGCCAATGTTGCCAGTCATCTTCCCTTTGCGAATCTGGCAAAAAAAGGAAACGATACTTTTAGAGTTGAGATAGACCTTCCTGGTGTAAAAAAAGAGGATATAGAGCTAAAGGTGGAAGATAATATTCTGACTGTTAAGGGGGTAAGAAAAATGAAGAACGAAGTGAAGAAAGATGATTATTATCTTTGTGAAAGCAATTTTGGTCTTATTTCCAGAAGTTTTGTGCTTCCAGAAGGTATAGATACAGAAAAAGTAGATGCCAAATATGAGGATGGCAGACTTTATGTCACACTCGAAAAAGAGGAATCTCGTAAAGCTAAAAGTATTGCTGTGAGCTAGAATATTTCAAGAGTAATCCTAGATTACTCTGATATAATTTAGAAAATCAATAACTATAGAGGCAACAAGATAATGAAAAAATGGTTTACAAACAATATAGCTTTAATGATATTAAGCGGAGTTGTCTTTATAGGTGGTTACTTTTTCTTGCGTTTGGCATATAAAATCACAGATACTATGCCGTTTACGCAAGAGATTATTTTGGTTGTACTAGGTACACTCGCGACGATTTTAATTACGGCAATGCTTTTGAATAAACAAACAAGTGTAGAACTTGAAAAAGAACAAAGTGTTAAATTCATAGAGTTAAAAACAGAGACATACCAACGTCTTATAGATACGATTGAAGAGATTGTACTTCAAAAAGATGTCTCTCGAGAGATATTAACTAGGTTACAGTTTCATACACACCGTCTTGCAATTTTTGCTTCACCTGCCGTCTTAAAGGAGTATCAAAATTTTTTAAATATATTTAATCAGGAAGTTGCTGATGATAAGCATATCAGTATACATGATGCCGATCTTCTCTCCGAAGCTTTGGCAAGACTTACTGTATATATACGAGCAGACTTAGTTGGTGAATTGGATATACAGAGTGACCATACGGCAAAACAGATACGAGATCAGATTATTGCAAATGTAAAAGAGATGCAATAAGCTTTTTTTGCCTAACTAAGTACAGATTCTTTTTTAAACTTTTGCGCAAGTCTGTAATAAAAAGTTGCACGGTACTTTTTCCGTGTGCTTTTTAACTCCAGGCATACTTCCTGTATTGCGGTATCAAGGTCTTTTTTGCTGAGTTTCAACCCTAATTTTTTCACAAGAAAGTTTCTTCTGACAGTGTCAAGTTCCTTGGGGTCAGAGCAGGATACCAATTCAGCATCCTTTCTGTAGATAGATGGTCCAAGATTTTTCACGATAATAGTTACAAAATCTTTATCTGCTTCACCGTAATGTTTCTTAATATCTTTGATATATAAAGCAATTTTTTCAGCTCTCTTACTTCCTTTTTGGGTGCTTTTTTTCTTTGTTGTATCAGTAGCAGTTTTTTTGGTCGGGGTTGATTCTCTTATAGCCGTTTTTTTTGTAGTTACTGGTTTTTTCTTTTTTACAGTTGTTTTTTTCTCTACTTTTTTTTCTCTACTTTTTGTTGTATTTTTCTTTGTATTTGAGACTGTTTTAGCAGAGGAACTTTTAGCTATTGATGCTGTAGGATTAGACTCAGTTTCGGCAGATGTGGTTTTTTCTTCTTTGTCAGGAGAGTCAGTATTTACAAATTTACTTTTTACACTTTGTATAGCATTTTTAAAATCCTCGACTACAAGTGCTTCAGCACTTTTGTCAGGGATCTTTCGTTTTACTACTTTACTGTAGAGGACATCATCATCAGGAGGTGTTCCTATGGTCAAAATTTTTTTAAATATCTTTGTGATTGTTATAACAATTGCCATGATGTATCCTTTGAAATTTTATTTTATTATAGCATAACCTCTTCATATGTTTTTAATGCATTGTATTATGATAAAAGTAGTTCCAAAACCAGAAAATATTAGTTTGTTTTTGGTTTAAAAAATGTGCTCCCGCTCCCGCTGAAAAACCATCCTTTTGTATCTAGCTTTTCTAGCTCCGGATAGGTAGCAAGTGCAGCAGGGTAGAGATCATTTAAAGCTATAGGATCAGAGATGAGACCAAGTAGGGTTTTTGAATCTATTCTTTCCCATCCGAAAAATGAAGTTGGATCCATTGTTCGCAGAAGGTATTTGTGGTATGTTTTGTAAACTTCAGAAGTATCACATCCCAATTCCGGAGTAAACAGTTCTAAGCTCAAAGGAGGCTCATCAAAAGGATGTACCACTTCTCCAAAACCGCTTACATTGGCAGAAGGGTAGTTGTAGATAAAAAAGGGAATGTCTGCACCGATCTTACTGCCTATTTGTGCCAACTCTTCTGTGGAGAGTAGGAGATTACAAGCCTCTTTTACCAAACGCATAAAAGCTGCAGCATCTGAGCTTCCTCCTCCTAAGCCCGCCTGTGAAGGTATGCGTTTAGTTACAACTACCTTGTGTTTGTAAAAGAAGTTCAGAATGTCCAGATCACCTGTATATTCATTAAGTATTTTGTAGGCTTTGTAAATGGTGTTGGACTCTAAGGGGACACTCTCACACCCCTCTATGGTAAAACTATCACATTCACAGGGTATGAATTCTATGGTATCGTAGAGATTGTCCACTCTTACAAATCTTGAAAGCAGAGTATGGTAACCCTCTTTATGACCGGTGATCTTTAAAAAAATATTTACTTTTGCATGGGCTTTGATGCGGTACATTCATTTTCCTCAAATTTTGGTATTCTGTTAAATCGGTATGTAACCTCTTGGTTATGTATCTCAATAATAGAGAAGAAGTTTAATGTCTCAATAAGATAAATACCGTCCTCTTTAGTGTCAAAATAGTCTATAGAAAGTTTTTTCCCTAACTCTAAATATGATTCTTCTCCCGTATAAATATTGGAAGGAATGGCTAAATGTGTAAAGGGATCAAGTGCTTTTTCATTATCATAGTAAAATTGTCCCTCATAGATGCGGTGAAGGCTGGAAAGTGTACCGTCAACTCCCAGCTTATCTGCAAGAAGAGCACCAAGAGAACGGATGTAGGTTCCTTCACTCACTTTGGCTTCAAAATGCACAAAGGGATGATTGTAGTTGAGGAGTTTGATGTTGTAGATAGTAGAAGTGATGGTTTTAAGCGCTACTTTTTCACCTGCACGTGCAAGTTCATAGGCTCGTTTACCATTTATCTTTTTAGCACAGAATTTTGGAGGATAATACGTTAGTTCTCCCTGGAGTGAAGCAAGTGTATCTTTAATAACCTGCTCTTTAAAAGCTCCTGTTTCTTTAATGCTGTCTATCTGTTCAATATCAAGACTGGGAGAATTTGCTCCTAGCCATAAAGTTGCTTTATAGCTTTTGGGTGTTTTGTTTAGATATTGGAATAGCTTTGTATATTGCCCTGTAGCCACAATGAGGCAACCGGTAGCAAACGGATCAAGTGTACCTGAAAAGCCTACTTTTTTGGTACTATATTTCCGTTTGACATAGCGCATATAGCCGTTTGATGTTCTGAAAATGGGTTTGTTGACGACGAAAAGTCTGTTCACTGTTCTTTCCTCGTAGTGCACCTTGAGCTACATTAGATTGATTGTACGAAAGAGCTCAAAATCTCTTTTTTGTTCCCACCGAAATTAATGAGAAGTTTATATTCTTTACCGGACTTGTTGGCAGCCTGCACTCGTCCGATACCAAAGATCTTGTGTTTGACCAGGTCACCTTTTTTAAAGGCTGAGCTCTTGGTTATTTTGAGGCTGGTATCTTGAATGAGCCCGGCTTCTCCGAGAAAACGGCTCTTGTCTATCATTTTACGACGACCTTTATAGAAACGGCTGTCGACATAGCAAAGGGTAAGATCCGACTTGGCTCTGGTGATGGCAACATATCCTAAACGACGCTCCTCTTCCATATTGCATCCATCACCAAGCAGAGGAAAAAACTCTTCTTCCAGTCCTATGACAAAAAGGTGTTCAAACTCCAATCCTTTGGCGGCATGAATACTCATGATTGTAATGGCATTCTCTTCTATCTGATCCTGATCACTCTGTAAAGAAATGTCATTGAGAAATTCGTCTAAAGTAAGATCCGGATTTTTAATGACCGCATCTCTGAAATACCCATAAAATTCATCGATATTTAAAAGACGGTCAAACCCGTCAACCATGCCTGCATAATGATCTTTGAGTTTAATACGTTCTTCAAAAAGTGTTATGAAGTTTCCAAGAGAATTTTTTATCTCTTCTTGTAAAAGTTGAATATCTTCAACAAGGTTAGCCAGCGCAGATGCTACTTTTTTACTGACAACTACAGGAAATTTACCGCCTATACTTTGTTCTATATAACTGTAAAGTGAAAGATGTGTATCAAAAGCAGCTTTTTGCAGTTTTTCTATAGAGGCTTTTCCAATCCCTCGTTTGGGTTTATTGATAATACGAATAAGTGAAAAATCATCATGAGGATTTGAAAGTACCCTAAAATAGGAGATGATATCTTTGATTTCTGCACGTTCATAGAAGCGCATACCACCTATAAGCTTGAATGCAAGCCCCTCTTTGCTAAAACCCTCTTCAAGTGAACGTGAAAGCGCGTTAATACGGTAAAGTACCGCTATCTCATCCGGGTCAACCCCTTTATCTAAAAGTGTATGTATCTGGTGTGCGATAGCTTTTGCTTCCATAGATTCATCCAGTGAGTGTAGAAGTTTCACATCCTCACCACTTCCTTTATGAGAAGTAAGTTTCTTGCCTAAACGGGTAGAGTTGTGTTCTATTAGGGTATTGGCGGCTTTTAGAATAGGATCTGTGGAACGGTAGTTTGTTTCAAGTTTGACAACTTTTGTCTCTTGAAAGTTATCTGAAAATTCTAGGATATTACGAATATTTGCCCCTCTCCATCCATAAATACTCTGATCATCATCTCCCACTACACAAAGATTGTTGTGTTCTGAGCAGAGATGTTCTAGTAAACGGGACTGGAGTTCGTTGGTATCTTGATATTCATCGACCATAATATATTTGTATCGGTTGCTTGTCTCACGCCGTAGTGCATCATTTTCATCAAGGATCTTATAGGTAAGCATAAGAAGATCATCAAAATCCACAAGATTATTCTCTTCGATATTTGCCTGATACTGTTCATAGATTTTTGCTACTTTTTTATAGTCTGGAAGTTCTGCTTTTTGTAGTACGATTTCAGGTGTTAGCAGAGAATTTTTATATTTTGAGATCTCTGAGGCAATAAATGAAATGTTTAGGTCAATCTTCAACTCTTTGGCAATAGAACGCAAAAGACGTTTTTTGTCATCGCTGTCAATAATAACAAAAGTATTACTTCGTCCCAGTTTTTCAATATGGAATTTTAAAAAAAGCAGACCAAACTTATGAAAAGTACATAAAAGAGGAGGATAGGAGACTTTGTTTGAGATGAGTTTAAGTGCACGTTCTCTCATCTCTGAAGCAGCTTTATTGGTAAAGGTAAGAGTAAGTGTATTGGCAGGATCAATACCTACTTCTCCTACAAGGTAGGCAAGTCTTGTTGTCAGAGTTTTTGTTTTTCCACTTCCTGCGCCGGCAAGAATGAGCATAGCCCCATCAATATGTTCAACCGCTTCACGCTGTGAAGGATTGAGTTCCTCTAATATCTGTTCCATAAGTTTATTACGCTCCTATATAGTAGATATTATATCGTTAAAATAATTAAGATGAGCTCTATGGATAACTATAAGTAAAATGAATTTTACATAATTAATAAGAAATCCTTATGCACAGTTAAGTATAATTTGTTACAATACAAATAGTTAAATTTTTATATGTAAAATAATAAGGGGAAGTAATGTTAAAGGATTTTGTAAAGTTGGAAACTTTTTTGACGGTTGCCAGAGAAAGAAGTTTCTCTAAAGCTTCAGCCAAACTAGGCATATCCCAACCAGCAGTAACACAGCAAATAAAGTTTATTGAGAAATATCTTGGATGCAAGACTATTGAGCGTAAAAAGAATGGGATCAAACTTACAGGTGAGGGTGAAGAACTTTACAAAATTGCTGCAAGATTGGAAAAAGAGATCAACTCCTCGGAGAAAGACATATTAAAGATCATCAATAAAGAGATGACATTTAGACTGGGAGCATCCTACACGATTGGAACCTATGTAATTCCCGGAGAATGTCTCAATGCCATGAGTGAAGCGATCAATAATGATGTGAATTTAAGTATTGATGTAAGTGATGCAATTGTTCAAAAACTTAAAGATAGAAAATTGGATGTCGGGCTTATTGAATCACCTGTAATAGATAATGACCTTATCTATAGAGAATGGCTTGAAGATGAACTTGTTCTTGTCAGTAATGTACCTATTCCCAAAATTGTTAAAACAGAAGAGTTGTATGAGTATCGATGGATCTGTCGGGAAGAGACTTCCCATACCAGACGCGTTGTCTCTGAAGTGTTTGAAGAACTGGGTGTCTCATGTAAAAGTTTTGATGTAGTGAGTGAAGTGAGTAATACGACTGCGGTACTGCAAACGATCAAAAAAAGTAAAAAAGATCCTGCTAAGCCGGTTGTAACCATTATTTCCAAACATGCAATTGCAGATGAGGTTGCTGCAGGTGAACTTTATGAAGCACGTTTAAGAGGATTTACTATGATACGCAAGTTTTTCATTGTTTATTCGAAAGAAAATAAACACAATGCGTATGTAGACAATGTAGTAGACTATATCTTAGCAGGGCAATGCTAAGATTTCTTTTTCTTAATAAGTTTCTTATTCTTCGGATTATTGAGTAGGGCTTCCATGGAGCTTTTTTGTTCAACCTTCTCTTTTTTGACAGGCTTGGCAAGATTAAAGACGATAGGATGATCACCCACAAATAACTGCTTTATGGCAAGTAGAGGTACCGTGACCGTTGAGCCGAAATTCTCCTTTCCAAATCCTGCTTCAAAAGAGAAATACCCTTCTTCAAGTGTTGCACTTTCAAAGGTATATCCGCTTAAAATAAAAAGTACTGTTTCTTGAAATGTTTCTTGTACACTTAAAGGAAGCTCAGGGCTGAAGTGAACATTTTTTATTTCACATGCAAGCGCGAATTCCTGATTTTTTGTAAAGAGATATCCTATGGTCTTTTCTATATGCTCTTGTATCAGTGCCCTGTATTCCGGTGTTTGAAAAAGGTTAATAGTCATTGATCCTCTTTGTATTGTGATATATTAAAATGATTTAGGATCTTAAATCCTATCATAGCATTCATTAGAGCAACTTGTGTGTAGTGAACTATATCTTCTTTTTTGATCTCTTTTTTCAAAAGAAATCCTTCATCAAGCAGTTTAGCTCTCATAGTACCTTCCAAAAGAGGTTTTGTCGGTGTAAACCATTGTGTGCCATCATAAAAGGCTATGTTCGCAATAGTTGTATCGGTCAAATATCCCTCTTTTTCTATAATGATCTCGTCAATCCTCTTTTGTCCATGAAGCAAAGCATCTAATGCTTCTCTATGGGCATATTTATGATCATATTTTATGGTTGAGGAGACAATTTTTAATGTGTGTATCTCTTTGGGTATATAAGGGAGATATTCAATAGAATGAATAGTTTTGTTATAGAGAATACGACAGCGGTAAACTCCCTTTAGAGGTGCTTCGATCACAGAAGCAAGATCTAAACTGTCATGCAGACCAAAAAGTGCTTCTCTGCTTTTGTTGCAGCGTGCCTGATGATAGGGAAGGTTATGGATATTCCCATCTTCTATTTTGATCGTTTCTAAAAGAAGGGGCAATGGATATGCCTAAAAAAGTTCGGTAGAGAGGTATCGCTCTGCCGTATCACAAAGGATCGTCACGATCACTTTGCCTTTGTTCCCAGGTTTAAGTGCTGTTTGATAGGCAGCATGGAGATTGGCTCCGGACGAGATACCTACAAGCAAACCATCTTCTTTGGCTACTTTTCTTGCCATGTGGAAAGCATCAGTGTCTTTAACTGCAATCGTTTCATCATAAATAGTAGTATTAAGAATATCAGGAATAAAGCCTGCGCCTATACCTTGTATTTTATGTGGTCCGGCATTGCTCCCACTGAGTACCGCGGAAGTTGCAGGTTCAACAGCGATGGCAGTGAGTGACGGAAGGATCTCTTTCAAGGCTTCTGAAGTACCCGTAAGTGTCCCGCCTGTGCCAACAGCTGCAATAAAGATGTCTACATTTGCGTTGGTGTCATTAAGTATTTCTACTGCTGTTGTTTTTCTGTGTATCTCAGGGTTATCAGGATTTTGAAATTGCTGTAGTACAAGTGCATCATCCATCTCTTTTTCTAATGCATTGGCTTTTTCAATAGAACCATTCATCCCCAGAGATGCAGGAGTCAGTACTAGTTTGGCTCCCAGATAAGTAAGTAGTTTTTGTCTCTCAATACTCATTGAGTCAGGCATTGTAAGTATAAGCTTCAGACCTTTGGCAGCACAGATAGCAGCAAGTCCTATACCTGTATTTCCGCTTGTAGGTTCAATAATGGTTGTTTTTTTAGTGATCTTGCCCGCTTCTATAGCTTTATTGACCATGTTCAGTGCTATCCTGTCTTTAACAGAGGAAGTAGGGTTCATGAATTCACATTTCCCCAGGATCGTAGTACCTGTTTCATTAGAGAGTGAATTGATCCTAACCAATGGAGTGTTTCCTATAAGCTCTTCAATACTGTTTGCGATCATATTACCCTCCTTTAAATATTAATTTATATTATACTATATTATCATTTTTATATAAGTGGCTTAAATTCATAATCTTCATCATTATAATAGTCAATATGACCGTTTTCTATATCATAATGCCAGCCATGCAAAAAAAGTGAACCTTCCTCAACACGTTGCTTTACTGCCGGATAGGTAAGTAGATTATCCAGTTGATAGACGACAGAAATCTGTTCTGTGTAATGCAAGAGTTCTTCTTTGGGAGAATTCTTGTGTGCAAGCAGCGCTACTTTTTTGGCATCAGCTCCCAGCTCCAGCCATTTGATCGTATGGATATTTTCCGGAGTCTGTTGTATCTCTTTATAAAGAGCACTTATCGCTCCACAATGGCTATGTCCGCAGACAATGATATCTGAAACCTTCAAGATACTTACGGCATATTCTATGGCAGAAGCGGTAGCATGGTAGTCAGCCTCTGGGTTAAAAGGTGCAACAAAATTACCGATATTTCTTACAATAAACAGATCTCCCGGTTTACTTCCTGTAATCAATGCAGGCATCACTCGTGAATCAGAGCATCCTATAAAAAGAGCTCTTGGATTTTGACCCTCTTCTACAAGTTTTCTAAAGCGGTCTTCATTTTTTTTGAATTTTACTTTCTTAAACGAGGCATGACCTTTCCCAAAATCTTCCAAACGTTTGTCCATTTACTTTGCCTCCTTAATACTATAGGCTATCTCTTTCCCAGCATACATAGGTACTACACCATTGTAATCTATTGGAACTTTAAATGGTTTTTTCTCTAGTGTTACGGTTTTATTTAGGGGGGTTACTCCATAAATTTGTTGTGCATTGTCAGAGACAAAAGCTTGCAGATTATCCAATGCATGGTGTTTCTCAAAGAGTTCAACTAAAAGTTGCAGTGCAATAGGTGCTGTAAATACTCCGGCAGCACAGCCACAGTTTTCTTTGGCATGTCTTGGGTGCGGTGCTGAATCTGAACCAAACATCACTTTTGGATGTGCTGCCAATGCGACTTTAAGCAATGCTTCTTTATCTTCAGGGCGTTTGGCAATAGGTTTGCAAAAAAGATGAGGCTGAAGCATGCCGCCAGCTACATCATCAAGAGTAATAAGCAGATGATGGATCGTGATCGTCGCATAAAGGTTCTCAAATCTATCTAGTGCAGCGACACTCTCTTTTGTGGTAATGTGTTCCATGATGATCTTGAGTTTAGGAAAGGCAGCTGCAAGTTTTTCGTAAATAGAGACAAACTCAGCCTCTCTGTCCATTACAAATCCATTGGTCTCCCCATGCACACACAGAGGAATGTTCAGATCACTCATCGCCTCAAGGACAGGACGTAATTCTTCTACGTCAAAACCACTCACTCCACCTTCTGAATTGGTGGTTATACCCGCAGGATAGAGCTTGATAGCAGTGATCTTCTCTCTTATAGTTTCAAGAAAAGCTCTATCATAATCTGGTTTGAAAAAGAGTGTCATATAGGGGATAAAGTTTTCATTCCCAATCGAATCCATAATACGTTCTTTATACGCAATCACTTCTTCCTTACTGCTTACTGGGGGAACAAGATTTGGCATTACAATAGCCCCTGAAAAAGTATGGGTGCTTGCCTGTGCGATATTCTCCAACATCTCTGTGTCTCTGAGATGCAGGTGCATATCAAGTGGTGCCTGGAGTGTAAGTTCCATCAAAGTCCTTTAAAACATAGTATTTTTCGGGAGTCAGGCACGCAGACGATACACTATGCGTATCATCAGATGCCAGACCCCTCTCTGGCACAAGCCAATAAAGTATTTTCATTTTGCCATAATTTGCATTAGATATGCGTAAAGCAGAGGTCTTTGGCGGTGTGTAATGAATGAGCGGATAGTCAATACCTCCGGAAAATAATTGATTGCATCGTAAAATACGCAAAGAACTTTTCCAAAGTGCTTGATGTGGGACATTGAATTCAAACTGCCATTTTGCGTACTCTGAACAGGTAGGATAGTATCTGCAGTTTGCCGGTAATATTTTTGAAATATACTGATAGCCTTTAATAGGCGCTATCCAGAATTTTTTCATTTCAGATCCTTTACGACTGTACCGTTTTGTATCATATACGACTTTGACATATTCACACTATGATAGATTGTGGTACCATACTTTTTACTATAATATTCTAACAAGAGTTTTTGTAAAGTAGGCTCTATGGAGGGGGTAAACCAGCCATTATTGCTTAAGACGATCATATTTTCAGGATGACCTTCATAGAGTTTTTCACTTGTAGCTTCAAAACAAATAGCATTTCGGTAGGTGGTATTATTTATACGATAGTCCACAACATTTTGGCTTGCCTTATAATCTACGGCACCATCATAAAACACTTTATTGACCCAGTTGCTTAAAAAATCAGGAAGGGGGTTGCTTTCTCCAAAAGGAACAAGGACTACCTTGTTTGCAACAGATACTTTATCCTTAGTAAAAATATAGGCAGAATTTCTTGGTGTCTTACCATCCCAATAGAGACCACCTGTGATGATGGAAATATGTTTAGCTCTTTCTTGCAGTTTGTCTATAAGCGTTTGAGAATGATTGATAAAGACAGGAAAAACAGATTCGGGCAGAATCACAAGTATTTTATGTTCATCAATGGCTTTGTCTATGGAGTCAAAGAGCTTTCTAAACTGTTTGGGGTGAAGTGCTTCATTCCATTTGTCTTCTACTGTGGTATGGGTCGTGACTATCTGCACAGTATCAGGTATATGATGGTTCATTTGTATGGTAGGTTGATAGGCAAAAAGCGTGAGAAAAAGATAAAGAAACTGTTTTTTCCATAGACTTAGAACTGTAGCCAGTAGAATAATACCAAACTGCCATTTTTCTATGCCAAGATAACTCTCTATAAACATCAGTTCAGGTTTGTACCAGTCAAAACTGAAAGGGTGGAGATAGCTTAGCACTAAAAGCCCTAAGGCTTTTAGTGCTAAAGCGAGGAGTGTAGGATGGGTTGTCCCCATCCCGATAAAATAATTGGAAATTTTTTCAGCTATCCATGCAATACATAAAAATATTATTCCGTAAGCCAATCCTACAAAAAGTATGACAAAAGGGATAGCCCATATCATATGGTAGTGTTTGAAACTCAGTCCTATCCACCAGAACCAGAGAATACCGATAAAAAAACCGTACCAGAACCATGTTTTTTTATCTTGTTGAAGTAGAAGATAGAGAGAAATGATAGCTAAAAGAGTGTTAAGCAGAGCAGATGAGAAGCCATAATAGTTGAGGTAGATAAAAGCCGAGCTAAAAAGGGAGATAGCAAAGCCTCTTATTAGTACAAAGGTGCTAATATATTGTCTAATTTTATTCAAAAGGATTCCTCATGGGACAACAAGGTAGCGTAATTGGTTCACTTGCACCACTACTTATTTTATTTGCAATTTTTTATTTTTTAATCATCAGACCACAGCAGAAACAGCAAAAAGCACACAAAGAGATGCTTGAAGGCTTAACCAAAGGTGACAATATTGTCACTTCAGGTGGACTTATCGCGGTGATCGTTAAACCTGAAGAAGATTTTATCAAAATCAAATTAAATGATGACACGATTGTCAAGCTTGACAGAGCATTTGTTGCCAGAAAGGTTGAAGCAGGTAATGAAAACGCTTAATTTCAGAGTTGTTCTTTTTGCTTTTGCACTTATTTTTGGAGTGGTTTTTTCCATTCCTTCCATTATGCAAAGTAAAAGTGGAGAAAAGATCACGTTAGGGCTTGACCTTCAGGGCGGGCTTCATATGTTGCTTGGGATCAAAAGTGAAACAGCTATAGAATCCCGTATAAAATCAATGGCGGGAACGATCAAATATATTTTTGATGATGAAGAGATCATTTTTGATGATCTTCGTATCGTGGATGGTAAACAGATCACTTTTGAATTACTTGACAAGGATGATGTTGCTAAAGCCAAGACCCTTTTGAAAAAAGAGCTTCCGGGTACAGTATTGAGTGAGAATGGCTTAAAATTCTCAGTTGAAATGACACCCAAAGAGGCAAAAAGAACCAAACAAAATGCCATTAAACAGGCAGTAGATACCATACGAAACAGACTTAATGAATTTGGTCTTGCCGAGCCTACAGTGGCAAAGCAGGGTGAAGACAAGATCCTTGTAGAAGTACCGGGTATCAAGACACAGGCGGATGAACAGCGTATTCGTGAACTTATCGCCCGTGCGGCACACCTGCAGCTTATGGCAGTCGATGAAGACAGAGCAGCCAGGGTGATGACAATGAACAGTAATGAAGCCAAAAAATATGGTGATGTTATCCTACCTGATGTCTATGATGAACAAAGACGTTATCTGCTCAGACAGATACCAGTGTTGGATGGTTCTAAACTGACGGATGCCAAAGTAGGATTTGATAAAAATAACCAACCGGTGATCAACTTTGCACTCAATGGAGAAGGATCAAAGATCTTTGGTGATTATACAGCTAAGGCTGTAGGCAAACGTATGGCAGTTGTACTTGATAATAAGGTCTACTCTGCTCCGGTCATTAGAGAGCGCATTGGCGGTGGGCATGTACAGATTTCTGGTAACTTTAAACTCAATGAAGCACATGACCTCGCGATTGCTTTGCGTTCTGGAGCATTGCTTGCTCCTGTATATGTCATGGAAAAACGTTCTGTAGGACCCAGCCTTGGGGCAGATAATATTAAAGCAAGTTCTCTAGCGTTAGCATTAGGGTTTGTACTGGTTGTACTTTTTATGATTCTTTATTACGGTATGGCAGGGGTGATTGCCAATGTGGCGCTGGTAGGAAACCTCTTTTTGATTATTGCAATTATGTCACTTTTTGGTGCAACACTGACGTTACCAGGTATGGCAGGTATTGTCCTGACGGTAGGTATGGCAGTGGATGCGAACGTGATCATTAATGAACGTATACGTGAACTGCTGCATGCAGGCAAGTCGGTAGCAAAAGCTGTTGAAGATGGGTATGACAAAGCTTTTACCGCCATTTTAGATGCGAACGTAACCACACTGATCGCAGCAGTGGTACTTTGGGCATACGGTACAGGACCGCTTAAAGGATTCGCTTTGACGATGGGGATCGGTATTTTGGCATCGATGCTTACAGCGATTGTTGGGACACATGGGATGTATCAGTGGCTTATGCCCAAGATAGATAGAAAAAAACTGGGATTGTGGTTTGGTATTAAAACAGAGGGAGCAAAATAATGGAAGTCTTTAAGTATAAAAAACCGCTCTCTTTGATGAGCAAAAGTAAACGTTTTGGTGTGCTCTCTTTGGCATTGGTAATTATATCACTGGGACTCATTTTTACCAAAGGTTTTAACTATGGGCTTGATTTTGCCGGTGGTACACTGGTACAAGTGCATTATGAGAAGAAAGCACCAATCGAGGCAGTGAGAAAAGCGATTGCACAAGATAAAAACTATGAGAGTGCGAGTGTTACCTATTTCGGAAATGATAATGAGATCATAATACGTACCAAAAACAGTTCCAAAGCACTGGGTAAAGATATGGGTGATACTATGCGTGAGCTGCTTAAAGGCACAGGGAACTTTGAAATAAGAAGGGTTGATATGGTTGGAGCCAAGGTAGGTTCTGAGCTGAGAGAAAAAGGATTAATGTCTCTCTTCCTGGCGATTCTTGGTATTCTTATCTATGTCTCTTTCCGGTTTGAGTGGCGTTTTGCTGTAGCATCAGTCATGGCACTTGTGCATGATGTTACTATTGCTATGGGAGCGGTAGTACTTTTTGGGATAGAAGTAAACCTCGATACCTTGGCGGCACTGCTTACTATTCTCGGATATTCTCTAAATGACACGATCATTGTTTTTGACCGTATCCGTGAGGGTATCAGAGACATTAAAGATCCAGATCTGGCAGGGATCATTGATGAATCTGTTACCCAGACACTTTCAAGAACAACACTGACCTCATTGACGACATTCTTTGTTGTTCTGACACTGTTCGTCTTTGGTGGAGAGATCATTCGAGGGTTTAGTTTTACACTTTTGGTGGGTGTAGTCGTAGGTACCTACTCTTCTATTTTTGTAGCATCTCCTATTTTAATGTGGCTTGGTTTCTCTGTGAGTGACTTTAGAGAAAAAGAAGCAGCAAAACTCAAAAGAGAGAAAGAAAAAGACAAAATGCGTGCTATGTATGAGAATGGTACGCTATAATATTGGCTAAGTATCATTAAGGAGTAACTATGCAATGGGGAAAAGTTTTTTATATCTTCTTTACGTTGATGTCATTGACAACATCAGCAGCATTTTTGTATGAAGATTCACTGGTGGCACTGTTTGTCGCTGGTTCGGTCAATATGGTTTCTACGATACTGAAGATCGGAGTAAGAAATATACTCTCTGCGGAACTTCTGGCAGGTTCACTTGTAGCAGACTTGCATTTGATCCCTGCATTTTTTGCTATGAAATTTTATGAAAATAGAACTATGGCTATTGGACTTGTGATCGGTGCAGTGATCGCCAATCTCTATACAATCATTGTCTCTATGATAGAAAGTTCAAAAGAAAAAGTAGATTTTTGATCTTGACTGGGTATATAATGGCATGAAAGATTCGTATGATGAAGCATGTGATTAAACTACCTACACTTGCAGGCAACAACAGTGAAGAAAAACGTAAAGAGATAAAAACGTATTTTCAAAGCTGTTATAAACGTTATGAATCACTTTTCAATATAGTAGCAGATAAAGATGCCTACTTTCAAAAAGCTGATCCTCTTCGACATCCTATTATCTTTTACTATGGACATACAGCTACCTTTTTTATCAACAAACTCAAACTTGCCAAGATCATTGATGTACGCATAGATCCGAACCTGGAGTCTATTTTTGCTGTAGGTGTAGATGAAATGAGTTGGGATGATCTCAATGATGCCCATTATGAATGGCCGACACTTTCTCAGACACAGGCATATCGCGACAAAGTTTATACCCTTGTTTCTGAACTGATCGACAGTCTGCCGTTAACATTGCCTATTACCTGGAAATCCCCCTGGTGGGTAATCCTAATGGGGATAGAACATGAAAATATCCATCTGGAAACTTCTTCTGTATTGATACGCCAACTCCCTTTTGAGAGTATTAGAGAAGACAGACGCTGGCAAGAGTGCATGCAATATGGTGAGGCACCACAAAATGAATTCTTAGAAGTTACTGCAGGAAAGGTAACTCTCGGTAAGAGTAAAGATGCCATACTTTTCGGCTGGGACAATGAGTATGGTACGCATCAGGCAGATATTCCTATATTTAAAGCATCCAAATATTTAACATCCAACAGTGAGTTCCTTGCTTTTATACAGGATGGTGGATACGAGAACGATATTTTCTGGTGTAATGAAAGCAAGGCATGGAAAACATTTACCAAAGCCAAGCATCCTCTTTTCTGGAAAAAGAGTGAAAACGGATATATACTCCGTACACTTAGCCGAGAGATAGCACTTCCGCTGAATTGGCCTGTGGAAGTAAACTATCTGGAGGCAGAAGCGTTTTGTAAATGGAAGAGTCAGAAAGAGGGTATTACAGTGAGGCTTCCTGCTGAAGATGAATATATCAGATTGCAGGATGTGTGTGGTATACCTTCCTATCTTGAGTGGAGAGATAGAGGTGAAACAATAGCCAACATTGATCTTGAAGGCTTTGCTTCCTCTGTGCCTGTGGATCACTATAGACACGGTGACTTCTATGATGTCATAGGGAATGCATGGCAGTGGTCGCGTACGCCTATCTACCCTTTTGAGGGGTTTAAAGTACATCCTGTTTATGATGATTTCACTGTTCCAACGTTTGACGGGAAACACAATCTCATCAATGGCGGATCATGGGTAAGCTGTGGAAATCTTGCTACACAAAAGAGCCGTTACGGATTTAGACGCCATTTCTATCAGCATGCAGGGTTCAGATATGTGCAGAGTGGATATGCGGAGCAAGTAACCACCAATAGTTACACCACCGACAGTATTATTTCTCAATATTGCCACTTTGGATGGGGTGAGAATAGATTGAAAGTAGAGAACTATCCTGCAAAATGTGCACGTATTGCTTTGGCATATATGAAAAACAGACCAAAACGAAAAGCGTTTGATATCGGTTGTGCTATTGGGCGCAGTACATTCGAACTTGCACGGGGGTTTGATGAAGTGATCGGTGTGGATTTCTCCACCCGTTTCATACAGGAAGCCCAAAAACTCAAAGAGAATGGCATACTCCGGTACGTTATGCCTACAGAGGGTGACTTGGAAACATTTCATGAAGTGAGTCTTACAGCCTTTGGTCTGGAAAATGAATGTAAAAAAGTAGCATTTTGGCAGGCGGATGCCTGTAATCTAAAACCTATCTTCAAAGATTTCGATCTTATTTTTGCAGGTAATCTTTTGGATAGACTCTATGATCCTAAAAAGTTTTTGGATTCGATCGCTTCACGGCTTAATGAAGGCGGATTGTTCATTATGACATCTCCGTATACTTGGCAGGAAGAGTCCACACCCAAAGAGAAATGGATAGGCGGATACAAAAAAGACGGAGAAAATGTGAGTACATTAGAGGGACTCAAAGAGATTCTTGAACCTCAATTTGAACTGTTTGACAGACAGGATATTCCTTTTGTGATCCAAGAGACAGCCAGAAAACATCAGCATACGGTTGCAGAAATGACAGTATGGAAAAAGAGATAAAATATGTTTGAAGCTGTAGAGAGAAAAGGTACTTATGCTGTTAAATTGGATGAAACCAAAAAGAAATTCGGTATGGATGATCTTTTACCCCTTTGGGTAGCAGATATGGATCTGGCTTCGCCTGAGTGTGTGCAAAAAGCGATGCAGAAAAGAGCCTCACATTCTATTTACGGCTATACGGTCTATCCTCAAAGATATTATGATGCCATTAGGGAATGGATGAAAAAGCGTTTTGACTGGGAGATAGAAGAGGAGTGGATCGTACCGTGTTACGGTGTTGTTCCTTCTATCAATTTTGCTATTGAAGCCTATAGTAAAGAGGGTGATGGGATACTTATTCAAACACCGCTTTATCCTCCTTTTGCTTCTTCTGTAAAACACAGAAACAGAACATTGCTTGACAATACACTGATCTATGAAAATAATGCATACTATATTGACTTTGAGGATTTTGAGAAAAAAGCAAAAGATGCAGTACTTTTTCTACTCTGTTCCCCACACAATCCGACAGGAAGAGTATGGAGTAAAAAGGAATTGGAGAAGATGGTAGAGATCTGTACGATGTATAATGTCTTGATCATCTCTGATGAGATCCATGCCGATATTGTCTATACTAAAACACACTATATCCTAGGAAGTTTTGAGAAGGCACGTAACAGATGTATTATACTCAATGCGCCTTCCAAGACCTTCAACGTAGCAGGACTGAATACCTCCTATGCGATCATACCCGATAAAAAGCTTCGTAAAGCCTATAATATAGAGCAACAAAGATCAGGTATCACAAACGGCAATCCGTTCGGGATAGAAGCACTGATAAGTGCTTATGAAGAGGGCGAGGCTTGGCTTGAAGAACTCAAGAAGTATTTAGAAGCCAATATAACGTATGTTAGTTCATTTATAGAAGCGCATCCTTTTCCCATAAGAACGATCCCTACTGAAGCCACTTTTTTAATGTGGCTTGACTGCAGGGGATGTGGTGTCAGTCAGGAAGAACTTGTAGATTTTTTTGTACATCATGCAAAGCTTGGGTTGAATGACGGATTGAGTTTTGGTCAAGCAGGCAAAGGGTTTATGCGTTTGAATATAGGAACATCAAAAGAAGTTTTAGAAGAAGCGATGCAGAGATTATCGTGTGCATATAAGGAAAAAATGTGAGACAGTTTGTTATATTATATATGTTACTAACCTATTGGGCATATGGCTTGCCTTTAGGTATAGAAGAAGCTATTAAAAGATCTGGTATTCCCAAAAAAGATATCAGTATTTATATGAAAGAAGCAGGAAACAGCAGCCATATTATTGCATCCCTTAATGAAAATCAATCCAGAACACCGGCTTCTGTCATCAAAGTACTGACAATCTATGCAACTATTTTAAAGTTGGGTTTTAACTACAGATGGCCAACCCAATTCTATACGGCAGGTTTTCTTAGTAAGGGTGTGCTGCAAGGTGATCTTGTGATTAAAGGATTTGGAGATCCTACACTTTCAGATAAAGATCTTGAAAATATTGTAGATAATATTTATCGCTATGGTGTACACAGGATCAAAGGCAATATTGTCATTGACCGCTCTTATTTTCAAGTAGGCACAAAAGACAGTTCAGGCTTTGATGAACATCCATACAGCCCCTATAATGCTATGCCTGATGCCATGATGTTTAATGAACGTGTCAGTACCATTTGTGTTACACCCAATAAAAACAGTGTGACAAAAAAAACAGTCGATCACAGTTATACATTACTTAACAAATTAAAAGGGGTCAATAAGCCTTGCAGTGGCAGATACTCTTGGCCTGGTGTCAGGATAGACAAATCTCAGATCATACCGACTGTCTTGCTTCAGGGAAAGATTTCCAAACGGTGTGGTAAACGCAATATTTGTAAAGTAGTGACTAAACCTTATCGATCATTTTACTATGCATTAAGAGATAAGTTAGAGGAGAAAGGTATTACCGTAGAAGGTACACTTCGTTTAAAAAAAGTACCTCCTTATGCAAAAAGACTTTTTACACATTATGCCAAGCCTTTGGAAGAGATAGTCTCTAAAACAGCTAAAAAGAGCAACAACCTTTATGCGCGACATTTACTTCTTCTTTTGGGAGCTAAGCAGTATGGTGCTCCTGCTACACTTGATAAAGGACGAAGAGCAGTTGAAACCATTTTAAGAAGTAAAGGTGTATTGGGCTTTGGTGCATTAAAGATAGATAATGGATGCGGGCTTTCCCGATCTGCAAAACTTACTGCAAAACTTTTGGCAGATATGTATGATAATGCATATGAGAGATATGGACAAAGGTGGATGAATATTCTCTCTGTCGCAGGTGTGGACGGTACAATTAAAAAACGTTTTCGCGGTACGGTTGTCAAAAATCATGCCTGGATGAAAACAGGAACATTGAAACGGGTAAAAAATATCGGTGGATATGTAAAGAGTAAGTCAGGAAAATTCTATACAGTTGTGATACTTGTAAATACCAAAAAAGGAAATTGGAGAGCTTCCGGGCTGCAAAATAATATTATCAAATGGTTGGTAGAGCATAAAGATGCAGTTATTCAGCCAGTCAATATCAAAAGTGAATTATGGGATATAAAAACCAAGAGTCCTTCTTCATATGAAATTTCGTCTTTGCAAAAATATTACGTACAGGCAGGTGCCTTTACCGATATTCCCAGCAAGCAGTATTTACAGCGTATTGAGCATTTAGGGTTTCGCTACAAAGTACGTTACGGAAATAGACATAAAGTGCTTGTAGGTGCCTATGCTGATGAGAAAAAAGCAAGAGAAGTTTTAATCAAGATCCGACAATATATTAACAAGGATGCTTTTTTGGTGAAAGAGTAGCGTAGCTGAAAAAAGTGTGAAGTAGATAAAGTGGTAGTTTAACCCCAACTACGCTATAATTTTTTAAAAATTTAGGGCAGCAATGAACTTTGAGACATACCCCTTTGAGAAACTTAACCTTCTTCTTGAGAATGTAGAACCAAACAGTGACTACACACCACTTTCTTTGACCATTGGTGAACCCCAGTTTGATACACCACAATTTATTTTGGATGCATTGAATAAAAGTGCTTCACTGCTTAACAAATATCCGAAAACAGCAGGAGAAACAGAGTTAAGAGAAGGAATGCTGAAATATCTTGAAAACCGCTTTGGTTTACACCTAGAAAACAGACAGATCATCCCAACCTTTGGAACAAGAGAAGTACTCTTTAACTTTCCACAGTTTCTGCTGTATGATATCGAAAATCCTGTCATGGTCTTTCCTAACCCCTTTTATCAAATCTATGAAGGGGCAGCTAAAGCATGTAGAGCAGAAGTGATTTACCTAAATCTCAATGAAGCAAATGATTTTCAGCCGGAAGTAAATGAAGAAGCGCTTGCCAAAGCAGACTTTGTTATACTCAATTCACCCAATAATCCGACAAGCTCAGTAATGCCTATGGATGCTTTAAAGCAGTGGGTAAAGTTGGCACTCAAACATGACTTTGTTTTGCTTAATGATGAGTGTTATGCCGATCTTTACCTTAATAAGCCTCTGCCGTCGTTACTCAATGCAAGTATAGAAGCAGGTAATGAAAGTTTTAAAAATATATTGGTCATCAACTCTATCTCCAAGCGTTCTTCCGCACCGGGACTTAGAAGTGGGTTTATTGCAGGGGATGCTGAGATTCTTAAAGCCTATATGGTGTATCGTACCTATGTCGGATGTGCCTCGCCTCTACCTTTGCAGCATGCTGCAACTGTAGCTTGGGCAGACCAGACACATGTGGATGTGTTTAGGAAAAAGTATAAAAAGAATTTTGATATTGCCAAAGAAGTACTAGGAGTAGATGCACCTGAAGCGACCTTTTATATTTGGCTAAAAGTAGAAGATGAAATTGACTTTACCGTAAAGCTCTACCAAGAGTACAACCTCAAGGTGATTCCTGGTTCATTTCTGGGGCGTGAGGGTGAAGGCAAAGGGTATATACGACTTGCGCTGGTGTATGAAGCAGATAAGACAAGAGAAGCATTAGAAAGAATAAAATTAGCATTGGAGAATAATTAAATGGAAACCCCAGAAATACACGTAGAAGAGTTAAAAAAAGATCCGGAGTTTTTAGCAAATATCAAAAGACTGGAAGAGGAATGCAAAGAAGAAGAGAGCATTGCCAAGGGATATCAGCTTTTAGATGCCCATTTGGTGATAGAATCATCTGAAGATGAGATCAACGAAGTCTTTACGTTTATTGTCAATACAGCCTTTGACAAATTGGCAGAGTATCTCTCTGAGCACAAGTCATTTGATGTTGTCAACAATTTAGAAGAGAGAGCCATTGCAAGAGCCATTTATGAACATGCCATCCAACGCTATAGTGAGAATGACAAGAAAGCAGCCAAAGAGATGTTCTTGGTGCTTTATCACACCATAGATCATGAAGGGCTTAAAGAAGCGATGATGATCCATGCCTGTGCAGTTATGGCAGGGATCAGTTTTGAAGATTTTATTGAAGAAATGGTGGATGTGAATGATATTGATCCGAAGGATCCTTTGGCATTTTTCATTCAGACCTTTGTGCAGCCAAATGATATGCTGCTTGCTATGTATGCCAACTATGTAGAGCAGGGAAAAGAAGAGTTAAAAGTTCTGGAAAAGAGTAAGGAGTCATAACGTGAAAATACACTTTATCGGTATAGGAGGTATAGGACTCTCAGCTTTGGCAAAATTTTTGCATAATGACGGACATAAAATCTCCGGTTCAGACATCAAACAGACAGAGATCACCAATGACCTTGCAACCAACTTTGATGCCAAGATCACTATTCCTCACCATGAAGATGCAGTCATTGGTGTGGACAGGGTCATCTACTCTGCTGCGGTACGTAAAAATAATCCGGAGTATCAAAAAGCCCAGGCATTAGGTATTGAACTGCTTTCAAGAAAAGAGGCACTCAAATTCATTTTAGGTGAAAAAGAGGTATATGCGGTAGGTGGGGCACACGGGAAAAGTACGACTTCAGCAATGCTTGCTTCCATCATTCCTGAGTCCAATGCCCTTATCGGTGCGATCTCCAAAGCGTTTGGATCCAATGTACGAAACTACCCTAACAACAAGGTGGTCTTTGAAGCAGATGAAAGTGATGAAAGTTTCTTGAATTCCAACCCTTATCTGGCTATTGTGACAAATGTGGAACCTGAGCATATGGAGTACTATGAGTATGATGAAGAGCGTTTTTACAATGCTTACAGAAACTTTCTTTCTTTAGCTAAAGTGCGTGTGATCAATGCAGAAGACACGTTTCTCTCTTCGTTGGATATGCAAAGCATTAAACTCTACCCATCTAAAGATATCTCCAATATTGAATTTGTACTTGTAAATGGTGAACCGCACACAAAATTTGAATTTTTGGACTTGGGTACTTTTGAAGTTTTTGGTTTTGGAGCACATATTGCATTGGATGCGGCACTGGCTATTTTAGCAGCGTTGGAACTTGGTGAAAAGCTGGAAGAGATACGACAAAATCTTTTGAAATATAAAGGAATAAAGAAACGTTTTGATATTGTGCAAAATCAGGAGAAGTGTGTGGTCATAGATGACTATGGGCATCATCCTACAGAGATCAAGGTAACAATGGAATCTTTGCATAGTTATAAAAATCTACGTAATTTTACACAACTCAATGTCATTTGGCAGCCGCATAAGTATTCCAGAACTATGGATAACCTGCAAGGATTCGTAGAGTGTTTTAAAGGGGTGGATGAGCTTGTTATTCTTCCTATCTGGTCTGCGGGGGAATTGGAAGTAGACATAGATCTAAAAGGTGCATTCTCCCGCTATAAACTACTTATGGCGGACAGCGTGACAAAGGAAGACGGTGTTGTTAAAGTTTTGCGTGACGGAAATATTATACGTGAATATGCTGAAGGCTTGGTGACGGCTTTTGGTGCCGGAGATATTACCTATCAGATACGTGGAGAGGCATAGATAGATGCTTGAACAGCAGAATAATGAAAAATCCATTATTCAAAAACTGGATCTTGATGGATATGTCTCACAGTTCAAACAGTTTTTAGCCAGAGAAAAACCTGTAGCAATGCAGGGAGATATCAATCAGCATTACCGTTATATACAGGCACTTTCAAAGGTACAGTTTCCTCTGCCAAAGCAGGTACCAAATCTTGATAATGAATTGGCACGTATCAAAAAGCAGGCAGTACTTGGTTTAGATGAGATTTATGCTTTTGTAACGATGTTCTCTTATTTTAACAGTTTAAATGCCGTAGGTTTCACTGAGCCGCTCGTCTCATGGATACAAAGCATAGAGATACCTGAGGAGATTGTAGAGATCATAGGCTATTTCACAGAAGAGGGAGATATCAACCCTGAACGTGATCCTGAACTCTATAAACTTGAACGTGCGATCAAGCAAAACAAAACAGAGATCAAAGAGACACTTTATAAATTGACACATTCTTCGAAACTTAGAGATTATCTGGTAGATACACAGGTGCATTTTAACGGTGGAGAAGAGACACTTTTAGTGCGTGGCGGGTTTAACAATGCTATTAAAGCAACAGTAGTAGCCCGAAGTTCTACAGGGTTTTTTTATATCCTTCCCCAAAGTATCTCTCGTTTAAAAGAGAAAGAGTCAGCTCTGCTTTCCGGTAAAGAGGAGATTATCTACCGTTACTGCAAAGAAATATCCGCAGTCTTTTTTAAATGGGAGCGTTTTTTACATTTTATTAACAAAGAGTATGACCGTTTTGACCACTATCAGGCACGTGTACAGTTTGCCAGAGCCAAAGAGTATGCTTTTGTTTTACCAAGCAGATCCAAGCATATCAAACTTCAGGACTTTGCCCATCCTGCCATAGAAAATCCAGTACCAGTAACAATAGATATGCATAAACAGATCATGCTGGTTACCGGAGTGAATGCCGGAGGTAAGACAATGCTGCTTAAATCTATTTTAAGTGCCGTATATATGAGTAAGTATCTGCTGCCATTCAAATGTGATGCCTCCAAAACAGAGGTAGGACATTATAAAAGTATAGAAGCAGTCATCGATGACCCACAGTCTGTGAAGAATGACATCTCAACTTTTGCAGGACGTATGCAGGAGTTTGCCAAACTTTTTAACAAAGAAGATGCCATTGTAGGGGTGGATGAGATAGAATTGGGTACGGACTCTGATGAAGCGGCAAGTCTCTTTCGGGTGATGCTCGATGAACTTCGTCAAAAAGGTATCAGCTTTATTGTGACCACACATCATAAACGGTTGGCATCACTGATGGCAAGTGATGATGAAGTAGAACTTATTGCCGCACTGTATGATGAAGCCAGGCGGGTACCTACCTATACTTTTTTACAGGGAAGTATAGGAAAAAGTTATGCCTTTGAGACAGCTCAACGGTATGGTGTGCCTGTAGCTATAGTTAACAGAGCTAAAAAGGTGTATGGAGAAGATAAAGAGAATCTCAATGAACTCATAGAGAAGTCTACTGCCCTGGAGCGTGAAATGCGTACCAAAATTGCTAAAGTAGAGGAAGAGTTAGCTTCGATAGAGAAGAAAAAAAGAAAACTAGAAGAAGATGAATTCAGACTTCAGGAAAGCCATAGAAAAGCTATTGCTACACTGGAAAACCGCTATAATGCAGCCACAAAAAAAGCAAGAGAAGCCCTTAAAGCAAAAGAATCAACAGAAGGCAGACGGCTGCTCAATGTCGCTCATCAACGTAAAGACTTTAAGCAAAAAGAGATAACCAAAAGAGAGGAAGAGCCTTTAAAAGAAGGAGATAAAGTAAAATACCGCTCTCATAAAGGAGAGCTTGTCTCCTTACGCGGGAAAGATGCTACCATTATTGTGGATGGACTTAAAATGCGTGTACCTCTTTCTCAGCTCAAACGTCGGGGAGATACGCCACAGGTTAAACTCAAACCAAAGCCCCGAACACCTCAAGCCAATGTAAGTGTTGAAAAATCAGGTGCTTCAGTCTCTATAAAACTGCTTGGTATGTATGCAGATGAAGCTATCGATACGGTAGATAAATTCCTCTCAGACGCATTGGTCAATAACCTCAGTGAAGTGCAGATCATTCACGGTACAGGTGGAGGAGTTCTGTCAAAATTGGTGACAGAATATCTTAAGAAACATCCAAAAATCCAAAAATTCTATAGAATGCCGGGGAATTTGGGAATCACAGTTGTTGAACTATAACCCTTTTTTTAACTCCAAAAGGTATAATATATGCATTAAAATGTTTGTAGGAGTATGCAGTGGATATTGCAGATGTAAAAAAAGAGTTAAGCAGTGATGAAAAATTACTTGAGAGTGCCTTTAAATTAGAGACACTTTATAAAAAATATAAATTTATTATTTGGGGTGTTGTTGCAGTATTGTTTCTTTTGTTTGCCGGAACAAAGATAATGGAAGCAATAAAACAGGCAAAATTGGAAGAGGCGAATAAAGCTTTTTTAACATTACAAATAAAAGCGGATGATACATCAGCATTGGCTATACTTAAAGAGAAAAATCCGACACTTTATGCACTTTTTATGTATGCCCGATCAGCTAAAAATAAAGATACGAAAACATTAAATGCATTAGCTGGAAGCTCTAATGAAGTGATTGCTGATGCAAGCCGATATACGGCAGGGGTCATTGAAAAAAAGCCGGTAGATTCAAAGCTCTATAAAGAGATGGCATTTCTTGAAGAAGCCTATCTTTCCATTAAATCTGGAGATGTAAACAAGGCTAAAGAAAAATTGGAGCTGATCGATGAGCATTCCCCTCTTTCAATGGTAGCGCAGCTTCTTATGCATTCTACATTAAAGGCTAAATAATGCAAAAATTATTTTTGTCTATCTTTTCTTTTATCTCTTTAATGACGGCATCATTGATCTTCTCAGGATGCAGCAGTAAGCAGTATTTTGAACCGAAGCAGACATTTTCGGCATCTAATGCTGCTAATTCATATGGCGGTACTATTGTTGACCTTAGCCGTGACGGAGCAACACTTAAAAACGGAAAGTACATCGGTAAAGCAGGAGTCAGTACCATTGATCTTGGTGAAGGATACAGGTTTCTAAGTGAAAGTCCTTCCTATGTATTGGCGGGTAATGCTGAAGGTGTTTTGAAAATTATTGATAAAAGTACAGGAGATGCGGTAAGAGCGGTAGCATTACATGTGCCTATTGTTTCTGCAACCATTAAAAACGGGGTCATAGCCTATATCTTGAATAATAATGCTTTTGGTGTCTATCAGATAGCAGATAACAGAAAAGTGATTGAGAGCAGATCTGAGAGAACATTTGCCATTGATACAAGAGCAGCAAGTCCAATGTTTATAGATAATTTGGCAGTTATGCCGATGCTTGACGGTAAACTGATCATTGTAAATGGAAAAAATACAGAAGACGCAAAGGTGGTCTACCTCAGTAGTGAAAAAGTCTTCAATAATGTAGTCTATCTTTCTCGTATGGGTAATACTATGGTTGCCGCAACACCGAAAAAACTGATCACTTTGGGTAACGGAGGTAAGAGAGAGTATCGTGCCAATATCTCTGACGTAGCAATTGCAGATGGGAATGTTTATCTTTTCACAAAAGAGGGAGATATCATTAAGCTGGATATCGCACTTAATCCATTAGCGAAAAAGAGATTCAAATATGCACACTTTTCTGCATCAACAGCATTTGGCGGAAAAGTATTTGCTTTAGATCAGGAAGGCTCGCTTATTGTGCTGAACAGTGATTTAAGCAAATACAAGGTCTACGACCTTGGTGAAGTTGACAGTCCGGTATTTATTACCGGAAGCAAACTCTATAAAGACGGTAAGATCATTGAACTTTCAAAATTAGGTTATGAGTAGTAATAGTAATTTACTCGTAGCTTTTGAAGAGTATTTGAGTGTCACTAAGGCACTCGATACACTTACGGTCTCCTCTTACCTTGGTGACTTAAAACAGTTAGAACTGTTTACGCAAAAAATACTTACAAAACTCGATACTACGGATGTATTGAAATTTTTAGCAACATTTGAAAATAAACGGACACTCAACCGAAAACTCTCTTCTATCAATACTTTTTTTCATTTCTGTCACATTCAAAGCTTTACTCATGAGAAGATCAAAATTCCTATGGCTAAAGTGCCTAAAAATTTACCTAAGTATTTGAGTCCCCAAGAGATCATGTGTGGGTTGGAATTAATAGATAAAAGCACATTGATGGGGTTACGCGACCATGCACTTATACTCTTTTTGTATGCGAGCGGATGCCGCATCAGTGAAGCACTCAGTGTACAACGCTCGGATATTTTGGAGGGGTGGCTGAAGATACGTTTTGCCAAAGGAGAAAAAGAGAGGGTGGTTCCTTTGGCTCCAGTAGCTACAGAAGCACTGGATGCATACCTTCAAAAACAGGATATGGCAAGTTCCTATCTGTGGTTAAACTATAGAGGTGAGGTATTAAGCCGTATCTCTGCGTATAAAATAGTCAAAAAATATTTGGGTGTTTCACCCCATGTATTGCGTCACTCTTTTGCCTCTTCCCTTATCATAGGTGGTGCAGATCTGCGTGTTGTCCAGGAGTTACTTGGACATAGTTCATTGGAAACTACACAGATATATACCCATATACAAAAGCAGAATTTGCAAGACACAATGCAAAGTTTCCATCCTTTGAGTTGATTTGGGTATGATTGCAATATGAAAGAGATAGTAGAGTATTTACAACAGAAAAATATTATTTTCAAATCACTTAAAGAAGTAACACCCAAAGAGTTGGGTTCACGAAAAAAGATCGTACTCTATCTTGGCGTTGATCTTAAAGGGTATTATGTTCTGGTAATGCAGGTTGAAAAGAAAAGCAGAGTGCTTCGAAAAGAGGTAGGAGAGTTTATGGCTTTACATGAAAAAATGGAGCAGTATATTGACAGTAAGATAAAGAAAAAATATATCATCATCAAAGCAGTACTCTGCTCCCATGCTAAAAAAATGCTAGAAGAGAATGGATGGAAAATCTATCATGAGTTCGAATAAAATGACAAGTGCCCTTAGTGTAAAGTATGAAACACTTTTAGCCGATATCGGAAATACCTATTTTCATATATATGATGGTAAAAAAGTTGAACATCTTACACATGCAGATGCTATAGAAAAATATAAAGAAAGTAAACTTTTATATATTTCTGTCAAACATCAACTTTCAGATGAGATAGCTTCTATAAATAACTGGAAGAGTATCTCATCTTTGATGAAGATAGAAGGTGAGTATGAGACAATGGGTGTTGACAGAAAAGCACTCTGTTTGAGTCATGACAGTGGAATGTTCGTAGATGCAGGTTCTGCTATTACCGTAGATGTGATGGAAAAGGGTACATACTTAGGTGGTTTTATATTGCCAGGGTTGAAGACATATATACAAGGATATAAAACTATTTCTCCTGCACTTGCTACAACATTAGATATAAATTTAGATTTAAGGGAACTTCCTATTACAACAAAAGAGCAGATAAGCTATGGTATAATCGCGTCTGTAAAAGCACTCATAGAGAAACATAGAGCTGAAAAACAGCTTTATATCACGGGTGGAGACGGGTTATTACTCACTACTTTCTTCGAGAATGCTGTCTATGATGAAACTTTAGTATTTAGAGGTATGCTAAAGGCAATAAAGGATAAAAAGATATGTTAACAGTAGCACTTCCAAAAGGAAGAATTGCAGAGCAGACACTAGAGATATTTGCCCAGATTTTCGGTGGAGAATTTAAGTTTGAGGGTAGAGAACTTATTTTGGATATGGGTGATTTCCGTTTTCTTAATGTACGTAATCAGGATGTACCGACGTATGTAGAACATGGTGCCGCAGACATTGGTGTGGTAGGGCTTGATGTTATTACTGAAAAAGAGCTAGACATTATCCAACTGCTTGATATGCAACTGGGTAAATGTAAAGTAGCTATCGGTATTAAAAATGAAGATGAGCTTGACTGGTCCCGTCCTAACATTAAAGTAGCAACGAAGATGGTAAATATCACAAAAAACTACTTTGCTAAAAAGGCAGTAGGTGTAGAAGTGGTAAAACTGTACGGTTCTATAGAACTTGCACCTCTTGTAGGACTAGCAGATGCCATTGTAGACATTGTGGAGACCGGTAATACCATGCGAGAGAACGGGTTGAAAGTAGCTGAAGATATCATGGATTCTTCTGCACATCTCATTGCCAATAAAAACAGTTTTTATGCAAAAAAAGAGGAAATCCTTTCTTTGTATGAGCAGATCAAAGCAGTTGTAGAAAGCCGTGGCTAATAACAGTGCCAACTCTCTTGACCTCTATGCCAAAGTAGAGGATTTACTTGGCGTAAAAGAGGCGGCACCTCATCTCTATGCCCATTACCTTCTTTTTTTACAGACTATAGATTTTGACACGCTTTTAGATGTCGGTTGTGGTTCTGGAGACTTCCTCATACAAATGCAACAAGCATTAGATATACCACAAGTCAAAGGTATTGATTTAAGCCCTGCCATGGTATCTAAAACTGTTGAAATGGGTTTAGATGCAGAGTGCATTGATCTTTGTGCGCTAAACGAGAAATATAACGTGATTACAGCAGTGTTTGATATGCTAAATTATCTTACGTCTGAAGCCTTAAAAAGTTTTTTAGTCTGCGTAAATGAACATCTAAACGATGGAGGATTTTTTCTCTGTGATATAAATACACTTTATGGTTTTGAAAATGTAGCAGTAGGTTCGTTTATCGTCGATGATGACGAGCGTTTTTTGACTGTAGACAGCGAGTTTGAAGCGGGTGAATATATATCAGAATTTACACTGTTTGAAAAAGAGAATACATGTTTTAAAAAATCCCAAGAGATAATACGACAGTATTATCATACAGTAGACGATTTGGTAGAGTATTCTGGATTGGAATTGGTTGTAAGTGATGATGTGAATCTATATGGATTAGAGGAATCTGATAAAATATTTGTGGTGTTAAAAAAGGCGTAGGTATTTTATACTCCCACCAGATGATGGGAGCAAGTTTGAATTCGTATTATCTTACGTTTTCGAAAGGATTATCAACAACATTTTTTCTATCTACGATGTAAGGAATAAGTGCTGTTTGTCTTGCTCTTTTGATCGCTACTGTGACAAGTTCTTGGTGACGTTTACAGTTACCTGTAAGTCTTCTTGGCATGATCTTAAATCTTTCGCTCAAACTGAATTTAAGTGAAGCTAGATCTTTATAGTCGATAAAATCAACTTTTTGCTCACAATATTTACAAAATCTCTTTTTAAATTTTCTTCTTTCTGCCATGGGGTGTTCTCCTAAAACGGTATTTCATCTTCATTGATGTCAATTTCTGGGATGTTGGATGCTTGTTCCTGTTGTGGTGCAGCTTGTGGTGCCGGCTGTGAAGGTGCAGGCTGAGCATAGGTGTCTCCGGCTGGTGCATTGTTATATCCACCGCTTTGTGCATCATCTTTGCTTCCCAGCATTTGTAGGTTCTCTACAGTTACCGAGTGCTTGCTTCTTTTACTTCCGTCCTGTGCTGTCCACTGGTCAAGCTTCAATCTTCCATCTACTAAAACTTTACTTCCCTTACGTAAATACTGGTTGGCAATTTCCGCAGTTCTTCCAAAGAATGTAAGATCAACAAAAAGCACTTCCTCTTTTTGCTCACCGGTTGCAGATTTGAATTTACGTGAAGTGGCAATGGCAGTATTGCCGATGGCACTTCCACTTTGTGTATATCTTACCTCTACATCTCTGGTTAGGTTGCCTGCTAAAATTATTTTATTGTACATAAGGTTGCTCCTGTAAGTCGCTTAATTACGCTTCTTCTGCTTTTGCTTCTGCAGCAGGTGTAGCTTTTTTGTTTGCTGCTGCAACAAGCTTGTCAAATTGTGCGATCTCTTTGTTTTTACTATATTTTACAGTTAAAAACTTAATGATATCTTCATTGATTTTAAGGTTTCTTTCGATCTCAGCAATCGCTTCGCCATTTGCTTTATAGAAAAGCACTGTATAGTACCCTCTATCATTTTTTTCAACAGGATAAGCAAGTTTTCTCATACCCATGTCATCTGCAGCAACAAGTTCCGCATTTACATTTGCAAGAACGTCTTTAACTTTTGCAATCTGTGCTGCAATCTCTTCTTCTGTCAATGTAGGTTTAACTACAAACAGTGTTTCATAACAATTCATATTGTTTCCTTTTGGTTTAATAGCCCATATAAAATGCAGGTAGTTTTACAACCTGTCCAAAAATGAGCAAGAATTTTGGAACGGTAATTATATCGAAATTTACTTAGGATTGTATTATTGCCGTAATTAAGTTACAGATACCCTTGAAGTTTGATAAGCATGCTATAAAGTAAAACTTCTTTTTGTGTTGCAGACGCTCTTTTAATAGCTAGTTCACTTTCCAATAAGTGTTCATAAATTTTAAGTAGTGAGGCAGATTTGACACGCAGGGCAAGCTGTGCTTTCTGTTCTTCTATCTGCTTAGGAAGTTTGTATCCTAAAATAGCAGCAGAATCCACATGACCATTGAGTTTTATGTACGCATGAAAGAGGAAAATCTGATTGACAAAATACTGTGTAGAACGTAACAGTGATGCTTCATCTTCACCCAGGTCAAGCAGTTTGGTAATGGTATCGGTGATCGGCTTTTTATTAAAGAGGTCTATGAGCAACTGCTCAGTTGCCAAAGGTGCGGTAGAGTAGACGAGTCTGTCTATGTCCTTACCGGTTACTTTTGTCCCCAATATAGCAAGTTTGTCAAGTTCATTGGCACACAGAGCCAGATTGTTATTGAGTAGAAGCATGAGATGTTGCAGGGCATAGTGGTCTATGTCTAGCTGTATCTGTTGTGCTTTTTGTTGCAATACTGCAATGCCGTCACGAATATTAGGCTCAAAAAAACGTACCCAAACCCCACCTTTTTTGTCTGTAAATGCACTTTGCAACCCTTTTGCATCTTTGGCTGCTCCTTCATAGCCGTAGACAAAGTAGTTGTCACTGTTCTTATTCGCCAGTTCTACAAGCTGATCAAGCTCTTTTTTAGGAATCTTTTTGTCATGTTTGACCACGACAAGATTGGTTCCTCCAAATAGAGAAGTTTGAGAAAGGTAATTTTTTGCCTGCTCAAAATGCCACTCATCATAATAGAGTGTCAACATACTCTCTTTGGCATCAAGTTTGCTTTTATAAAGCTCAATGTAATAGTCTATCAAATAGTCATTGTCTCCATACAAAAGTACTGCTTTTGGAAATGTCTGTTTGAGTTTTTGATCGAATTCTCTTTGGTACATGTTAAAAATCTCCTTGAGAGATTTTTAACATAAGTAGTGAGTAGTGGGTAGTGAGTAATGTGGGTTTGCATTGTTGTGCAATGCTTTTATTTTGAATGTTTTTTTTCATAACTCCATCTCCTCTTTACTTAACTTTGTTACCAGCTCAGCCATGATGATGGCTTGGGCAATATTCACTTCTGTTATCATCACACGTATTTTATCAAAGAGCAGCAGATTGTCACCTTTGAGATGCACCGTCACGCCCTGGATGTCACCTTTGAGTACCGCTTTGGCACTCTCTCCTGCTTCTGTAACCTCTGCTTCAAAGAAAGAGCCTATCTCTTTTTCTGCCCAGCGTGCGAATTTTCGGTCTCTGAAGTCCCACTCTGCTTTGGTAGCTTCTCTCTCCAGGTTTGAAACCCTGACACAAAGAGGGTCTATATTTCGTAACAGATAGCTTGCTTCTTCTTCATCGCTATGTAGTTGTGTTTTGATGAGTCTGTGCAAGATAAGGTCAGCATACCTACGAATAGGGGAAGTGAAGTGGCTGTAGTGGCTAAACCCTAAGCCAAAATGTCCGACATTGTAGGCAGAGTAGGTAGCCTGACGTAAAGATTTGATGATCATAGCATCAACTTCAGATGCCAGTCCCATTTTCCCCGCCTCTTTTTGGATAGCACGGATGAGAGAAGGAGAGTCCTCGTACTCTTTTACATAGAGTCCTATAGCAGCAAGTTCAGTCAGTAGTGTCTCTATTTTAGCAAGTTGTGGCGGTTCATGGATACGGAAGATGCTGTCACCGTCCCCTTCAAAACGTTTAGCTGCTGACTGATTGGCAAGGAGCATACACTCTTCTATGAGTGAATGAGACGGGGTACCGGTCTCTATCTGTGTACTGACAAGAAGATGTTCTTCATTGATGGTCAGTTTGATCTCTTCACTTCTAAAATCAAAACCGTGTTTGAGACGTTCATGTCTTAATCTTTGTGTGATCTTTTGTAGAGGCAGAAGCCAGTGTAAAATGCGTTGTATGGTAGCATCATCTCCTGTGTAGCTTTTTTTTAAAATGCCATCCACCGCCTCATAATTGAAACGGTGTTTAGAGTGGATAATGGCTTCAAAAAACTCCTCTTTTAGAGGTTTAAGTGTATTTCTGTCAAGTTCTATTTTGGCTACAAAAGCAAGTCTGTCTACCTTGGGTTTAAGTGAACATATATTTTCACTCAGTTCTCGAGGAAGCATAGGGAATGACTTGTGTGGCAGGTAGGTGGTAAAGCCTCTTTTTTTAGCCTCTTTGTCAATATTGGTGAAGTAGGGGACATAGTGACTGACATCGGCTATAGCAACATAAAGAGTGTAGGTTTCCAGATCAAAATAGATGGCATCATCAAAATCTTTGGCCGTGACTGGATCTATAGTACAAAAATCAAGTTGGGTAAGATCGACTCTGTCAGGGTGCTCTTCTTTGACTACTTCAGACTCTATATGCAAGGCTTCTTCCACGCATTCAGGAGGGAATTCATCTTGACGGTCAAACAGAGCCAAAGAGATCTTTTCATCTACTTTTGGATCACACAAATGTCCAAAGACTCCCAGAACTTTGTCATCATCTACATCGACTTTAAGTACAGTGCCAAGTTTGAAGGCTTTTAAGTCCATCCCCTCCATTATAGCATGGGTCAGTTCACCTGTACGCAGGTTAAGAATGGAGAAATTTCCCTGTTCATCTTTATGGGTGTAGGCGATGGTAAAGAGGTGGGCTTTGGTAATGACTGCAATCACCTTTCCACTGGCTCGTCCGCGTTTGGCGATGATACGCTTGGCAACAACAGTGTCACCATGCTTTGCTTCCCCCAGATGGTCAGGTTCCACAAGTAGGTCTTTTTGCTCTTTAAACTCCGCTTCGACATACCCTCTGCCATCTTTACCGATATAGAGTCTGCCGGCTCTGTAAAGAGAATTCAGCTTCCACAGACCGTTTACCTTTTCTATAGCACCAATATGTTGTAACTTTTGAAAGCTGTTTTGGTCTTCCTGCTCAATGTCTGAAGGCAAACATCCGTTGATGAGCTGTGTAGCAAAGGCACTCATATCCTAAAGCCTTTGGCTTTAGGAGTGAATAGTGAATAGTGAATAGTAGATAGTATTTGTTTCATAAAAAGATTATAGCTTATGAATGTTTCAAAGCTTCTAATCTCTCAATCCTCGCTTGGGTACTTGGATGGGTGGCAAAGAGTTGGCTGAGTGACATATCTTTACCTGTAAAAGGGTTGATGATGAACATATGGGCCGTTTGGGGGTCAGCTTCGGGCAGGATGGTTCCTCTGGCATAGTTGTCAAGTTTGGTGAGTCCACTTTGTAGCCATTCAGGGTGTCCTGTCATACGGGCTGATCCTGCATCTGCCATGAATTCACGGTTACGGCTGACGGTCATTTGTATGATACTTGCTGCTATTGGCATAATAAGCATGAGTGCCAGCATTATAAAAGGATTGTTCTCCCGGTCTCTGTCTCCTCCACCAAAGAACATACCAAATTGGGCAAGCATGGCAATAGCACCTGCAATGGTCGCTACAACTGTCCCTATGAGTATATCATAGTGTTTGATATGGCTGAGTTCATGTGCGATGACAGCTTCTACCTCCTCTTCTGTAAGCAGATTGAGCAAGCCTTCTGTCACGGCAACTGCTGCATGTTCATAGTCTCTTCCCGTAGCAAAAGCATTGGGTTGTTCTTCGGGAATGATGTACAAAGCCGGCATAGGCAGACCGGAACGCTGTGTTAGCCTCTCTACGATCTGGTAGAGTCCTGAAGCAGCATTTTCATCTACAGGTATGGCATGATAGTGTTTTAGTACCTGTTTGTCACTGTAATAGTAGGCATAAAAGTTCATCCCTGCAGCGGCAATGAATGCGATGATCATACCTGTCTGTCCGGCGATCATTCCGCCAAACCAGATAAAAAGCAGGGTAAGCCCTGTCATGAGGGCATAGGTTTTAAGTTGTTCCATCTGTTTTGTCCTTAAATTGTATGTGTTATATAAATTAATAATAGTAAAATAGTGTAAATAAAAGGTAAATATAAGAGGAGACCTATTGATGAAAAAAACAGTTATATTATTTGTTATGCTATGTGTAACAGCAGCGTATGCCAAATACAGTGCAACGATCAAACCGATCAACAAATATACGAAGCAGCGTATGATAGAAGGAAAAACATGGCGTAAGAACTGCCCTGTTGATACTGATGATCTGCGCTATATACGTTTGAAACACAGGAACTTCTATCGTTCCGAAAGGATGGGTGAGATCATTGTTCATAAGGATGTTGCTGCTGAAGTTGTGGAGATATTCCGTGAACTTTATGAGATAGGTTATCCTATCCGACAGATGCGACTGGTGAGCGATTTTAGAGGCAGTGACTATAAAAGTATAGAAGCGGACAATACTTCAGCATTTAATTGCCGTCCGGTTTCAACAGGGGGAAAGAAATGGTCAAAACATGCTTACGGAAAAGCAATAGATATCAATCCTATTGAAAATCCATTTGTGAATAAACGGGGGCATATTGCCCATACAGAATCGTATAAATATCAGAAACGATCACATCAAAACAGTTCTTTTGCAGATAAGGCAATGTTGATCAGAAAAGATAAAGCAATAAAGATATTTGAAAAATACGGTTGGAAATGGGGAGGGGATTTCAGTCCCTATAAGGATTATCAGCATTTTGCTAAATAAAACTTATATTTTTAAGATATTAAAGAGTAAGCTATTATTATATATGCAAGTAAACAAGAACAAGGAGAATAATATGAAAAATATAACACTTTCTGTATTGGCAATGATGGCAATAGGCAATATAAGTTATGCCGGTGGGGATATTGCACCGGTCGTAGAGCCGGAAGTAACAGTACCGGCTATAAATGAATCCGTTAGTGAAAGTGGATTTTATGTAGGTCTTGGAGTGAGTGCTGTGAGTACACGCGACTCCGGTTTGGATTTCTTCAGCGAAAAAGAAGGACAGGACAGAACAGGTGATATTGCACTGCTTGCAGGTTATGATTTTAACCAATATATTGCAGTGGAAGGACGCTATATGGTCTCAATTGCAGAAGAGGATATTCTAGAGAGAAGTTCATGGGGGATTTATGTGAAGCCTCAGTATCCGGTATATGAAGATTTTAAAGTCTATGCACTGTTAGGATACGGTGGATTTGATGCAGATGGTATTGATGGATCCACAGTAAATGTGGATGAAACAAGTTTTCAATGGGGTATCGGAGCGAGTTATGAAGTAATGGATAATATCTCTATTTTTGTTGATTATCTCAATATTGCAAATGATGTAGAGACAACGACCTTTATTACCTCTCCTTCAAATGTGGATTCCGATGCGATCACAGTAGGTATGACCTATAAATTTTAATGAAAGCAGGGAGATTTCTCCGCTTTCATCGGAAAAAAATGACTACTTTTTAAACACATTCCCCAACATTCCTTTAATCGCACCTTGCAGGTCTGCAGGGTAGATAACGAATTTAGAGTTGTCACTCTTGGATATCTGTTCTAAAGAATTGATATATCTGTCACCAAGGAGGAACATAGCGGGCAGTTCCTTGTCCTGGATATTCTGGGTGATGATGTTGATGGCTTCACCTGAAGCGTTAGCCAGAGCAACCTGTGCCTGTGCTTCTCTTTTTGCTGCTTCGAGTTTACCGTCCGCCTCTAAAATAGCAGCATTTTTGTTACCCTCAGCCATAGTTTCAACCGCTCTTCTTTCACGCTCTGCGGCAGCCTGCTGTTCCATGGCTTTTTGCATGGAGGGGCTTGGGTTAATGTCCTGGATCTCTACAGATTTAACGGTCACACCCCAGTCAGCAACATCATCAATAATCTGATCTTTGAGCTTGGCTTTGATGTGTTCGCGGTTGGAAAGTGCTTCATCAAGACTCATTTCACCTAAAATAGAACGTAGGGTTGTCATAACCAGTTGTTGGATGGCAAGCTTAAAGTTCTCTACACCATAAAGTGCATTTTCCGGTTTTGTCACACGTAAAAAAGTCACGGCATTGGTGAGAATGACAGCATTGTCTTTGGTAATGACTTCCTGTTGGGGGATATCAAGTATGATATCTCTGGTTGAGATCTTTTGACGTACAGCTTCAATGTAGGGTACGATAAGGTTGAGTCCCGGCTTGAGAGTACGTGAGAATTTCCCCAGCCTCTCTACAACCCACTCCTCTCCCTGAGGGACGATATTGATTCCTTTGTAAAGTGTAACAACAACGGCAATGGCCAGTAAAATAACAATATTCAATGCTTCCATATTTAACTTCCTTTTTTAAATGAATTAAACTTTTTGAACTTCTATGAGTTGACCGTTTACTTCAACGATCTTTACACGGGTGTCTTTAGAAATACTTTTCTTGGCAGTAGCATGCCAGACCGTATTACCAAGGACAGGTGTATCAAAAATGACTTTTCCTCTATCATGAGGGTGTATCTCTTCTGTGACTGTTCCCAGTGTGTCAAGTCTATAGTTTGACTGTCCGGTATGTGAAACGGTGGGCTCTTTGAACCATTTGAACCAGGCAGCTATGGAGAGGACTGAAAGTATCATCCATATAGTAAGTTCAGTGGTAAAAGAGGTGTGTATCATACTGTCAAGAATACCTACAGAAATAGCCGCAATCCCAAGTCCAAGCATGATGAAAGTTCCACTGCTCATCTCAAAGATCAACAAGATAATACCCAGTACAACCCAGTGCCACCACAAGACTGTTTCATTGAGAAGTGTGATCATTTGCTCTCCTTAAATCAATATAAAATGATTATAGCATAAAAGATTAACGGTGGGAACAGCTCTGTAAATTTAGTTTAATAAGTAAGATTTGGGTATAATCGCGAAAATTTATTAAATACGCAAGGATAATACATGTCAACTTTAAATGTATATTATGACAAAGATTGTGATCTTAACATCATCAAATCTAAAACAGTAGCAATGATCGGTTTCGGTTCACAAGGACACGCGCACGCAGAAAACCTTAGAGATTCTGGTGTTGAAGTTGTTATAGGTCTTAGAAAAGATGGTTCATCTTGGGCAAAAGCCGAAGCTAAAGGTTTTGAAACACTTACAGTAGCTGAAGCTACTGCAAAAGCTGATGTGATTATGATCCTTCTTCCAGATGAAAACCAATCTGAAATTTATGATAATGAAATTGCACCAAACCTGAAAGAGGGAGCAACGATCGCGTTTGGTCACGGGTTTAATATTCACTATGGAAGAATCAATCCAAGAAAAGATATCAATGTAACTATGATTGCACCAAAAGCACCAGGGCATACAGTACGTTCTGAGTTTGTTAGAGGTGGCGGTATTCCTGACCTTATTGCTGTTGGACAAAACCCAAGCGGTACAACTAAAGAGCTTGCACTTTCTTATGCATCAGCTATTGGTGGCGGTAGAACAGCTATCATTGAAACAACATTTAAAGATGAAACTGAAACTGACCTTTTTGGTGAGCAGGCAGTACTTTGTGGTGGTGTCTCTTCATTGGTTCAAGCAGGTTTTGAAACATTAACTGAAGCTGGTTACGCTCCAGAGATGGCATATTTTGAATGTCTTCATGAACTCAAGCTTATTGTTGACCTTATGTTTGAAGGTGGAATCGCAGATATGAGATACTCTATCTCTAACACAGCTGAGTATGGTGATTATGTTTCAGGTAAACGTGTTATCAACGCTGAGTCAAAAGCTGCTATGAAAGAGATATTAAAAGAGATCCAAGATGGTAGATTTGCAAAAGATTTCATCTTGGAAGGTCAAGCAGGATATCCACGTATGAATGCAGAGAGAAATAATGATAAGACTAAACTTATTACGCAAACTGGTAATAAGTTACGTGAGATGATGCCGTGGATTAGTGCCAACAAAATCGTCAATCAGGACGAGAACTAATCTTTTCGTCGATTTGCATCCATCTTTGAATGATGGGTGCAGTCAGCTACGACTCGTAGTCTCCTTTACCCAAACATTCAAATCTGAATACAACTCAACAAAAATATTAGCACTCTTGACTGATTGAACCCAAGAAACTAACTAAGCTTTTTAGTTATTTTACTGCATCTTTGGGTGATGGACTCAGTCAGCTACTATATGTAGCCTCCTTCTCCCAAACACCCAAATCTACTGCAAACTAACTCAAAATCTTTAGTTAGTTGGTTATATTTCTTTTTTGTATGTATTTTAAAATTCACTATTCATTTCACGAAGCGACACTTTGCTATAATGGGCAAAATTAAAATTTAGTGGAATTTATGGCATCTCAATCAAAAAATAGTAATAAAACTTCATCTACTAAAAAGAAACCGGTAAAAAAAATATCTCCCAAAAAAACCTCTGTTAAAAAAAGAAGACGGACAAAATCAAAAAAAATTTCATATATAAAGAGAAATATTTTTATAGCTTTCGGCTTTTTATTGATTGCTTCATTGATTGCTTTCGGATATTTTCTAGGGCAAAAAGAGATGTCAAAACAGACTTATGCAAAAGAGGTAAAAGAGCATTACACTACCAAAGAGCTTTTGAATGATCTTTCCAGAATAAAAACAAAAAAACCACAGAATCCTAAAAAAATTGTAAATAAGAACAAAACAAAGATCTCCAAAAAAGTACTGATATCACAAAAGAAAATAGTTGAACAAGCTCCTTTACAAGAGAGAGGAGGAAAAAGAAACGTACAGAAGCAAAAAATACAGAAGAACACGGCTTTAGTCTATCGCGGCAAGAAGCCAAAATTGGTGATTATCATCGATGATGTGCATACCAAAGCACAATTACAGGCTATTGCGAATTTGGGTATGAAGATCACGCCCTCTATTTTTCCTCCCTATCAATTGGCAAAGCATAGTAATCTTTTGGCTAAAAACCTAAAACATTACATGATCCATCTGCCTATGGAGTCAGGAAGCAGTCAGTTTAATAAACAGACAAAGACACTGATGACCTCCTTTTCTGATGCGCGTATAGCAGACCGTGTCATGGAGATACGCAAACTTTTCCCAAAAGCAAAATATGTCAATAACCATACAGGCTCACGCTTTACTTCAAATTATAAAGCTATGAAAAAACTCTATACTGCATTGAGGCTTGAAGGCTTTACCTTTGTTGACAGTTTTACTGCCTCAACTTCCAAGGTGCGACAGATAGCGCATGAGTTTGGTGATGCCTATGTCAGAAGAGATATTTTTATCGATAATAGACAAACGATCCCTTATATTCACGGGCAACTGAAAAAAGCTGTTGCAAAAGCTAAAAAAAATGGCTATGCCATAGCTATAGGACATCCTCATAAGGCAACGATACAGGCTTTGAAATCTTCTAAGCAGATATTAAAAGATGTCACGTTAGTCTATATAGATGAGATCTATCAAAAGAGGTAAATCATGAAGGGAATTCTTGCAGCAATTGTTATAGGCAGCCTGTTTTTTATTTTTGCTCTGTTGGGTTTCAGTTTACAGCATGCTATACTTCTTGGGCTGGTTGCTTTTTTGGTGACACTCTGGACGAATGAAGCTTTGCCGCTGGGTGCTGTTTCTATTCTGCCGATTATCCTTTTCCCTATCTTTGGTATACTTGACACCAATGCTGTCACTGCTAACTATTCCAAATCTATTATTTTCCTTTTTATCGGTGGATTTATGTTGGCTATTGCCATAGAAAAAACCGGATTGCATAAATATTTTTCGGCTAAATTATTAAGTTTTTTTCCAAAAACATCTAAAGGGATCATCTATGCTCTGGCAATTACTTCTGCATTGCTCAGTTCGGTACTCTCGAACACAACCATCACTTTGATGCTTATGCCTATTGCGCTCTTTTTGAGTGACAATAAAAAGCTAAAGGTACGTTTTTTACTGGCAACTGCCTATGGTGCCAGTATTGGAGGTATTTTGACACCAATAGGGACACCTCCCAATCTTATTTTAATGGGTTTTTTGGAAGATCATCATCTGCCGGCTTTAGCATTTGGTGAATGGATGATACTTATGCTTCCTGTGGTTGCACTGATGCTCTTGGTGATGCCATGGTTACTTTCTTTGGGAGTAGAAGATGAGAGTGTAGAAGATGTAAGTCACACTGTTCCTAAACTCACTAAAACTCAAAAAAGACTCTATGTCGTGGTTGTATTGCTTGCCTTTGTTTTATTGATCAATACTTTCATGAAACAACTTTTTGGTTTTTCACTGAATGAAAAACTGGTTTTATTGGGCTTTGGTCTTTTGATGTTCGTACCTAAAATAGGATTCTTGGAGTGGGAAGATACACGAACTATGCCGTATGAGATCATTTTCCTGTTTGGGGCAGGCTTCAGTATTGCTGCAGCATTCTCTTCTACCGGTCTGGCAGCAGATATCGCAGGAAAATTAAGTTTCATCTCCTCTTTGCCTCTATTCTGGATGTTTGCCATTGTTGCACTTTTTGTGACTTTTTCTACAGAAGTTACCAGCAATACAGCTTTGACTTCCATTGCTATACCTATTTTTTATGAATTTGCAAAAAATATGCCTCAGGATGAAGGGGCTATGCTTCTCATGGTTGCAACAGTGGCAGCAAGTTATGCCTTTATGCTGCCTATAGCTACCCCTCCAAATGCTATTGTTATGAGTTCGCGCGTTATCAGTATTAAAGAGATGGCACATATTGGATTGAAGTTGAATTTTATTGGGGTTGTCATCCTCTCTTTGGTTGCCTATTTTGTTTGGGGTCTATTGTTCTGATCAATTAAAAGTATGACAATATGTCATATTTTTGATATTCTCATTTTTTCTTTGCTACCATAAATAAAAAATATCAAGGTGGTGGAATGAGTCAAAATATCACAGAGCATATTTTAGCCTTGGAAGCGATGAAAAAATATCCTAAAGAGCTTTTTTATAAAGGTAATTTGGCATTGCTTAAGCGACCAAAAGTCTCTATAGTTGGAACAAGAAGACCTTCTTTATATACACAGCAGTTTACCTATACATTAGCAAAAGCTTTGACGGACAGAGGTGTATGCGTGGTTAGTGGAGCAGCTATGGGGGTAGATGCAATTGCCCATGAAGGAGCAGGCGTGCAGAATACTGTTGCAGTGGTTGCCAACGGTTTGGATATACGCTATCCGGTACTTAATGCACCACTTATAGAACAAATAGAAAAACAGGGTCTTATGCTAAGCCAGTTTAATGATGGTTTCAGGGCAACAGGCTGGAGTTTTGTCGTACGTAATGAGCTGGTAGTGGCACTGGGTGAGATGCTCATTGTTACTGAAGCAGATATTGACAGTGGATCAATGCGTTCGGTAGAGTATGCTTTGAAAATGGGAAAAGAGGTATGGGTACTGCCTCATCGTCTTAATGAGAGTCTGGGTACCAATAGGTTATTGGCTGAAGGGAAAGCGCAGGTTATACAGGATATTGAGCACTTTGTTTCTCGCTTTGGTCAAGTGGTAGAAAGTGATGTACCTAAAGATGACTTTTTCTATTTTTGTCAGACTTTACCTACACTGGATGAAACGGTAAAACGATTTGGAGAAAGAGTGTATGAGGCAGAACTCGAAGGAATGGTCACGATACACAATGGTATCGTGAGACTGGTATAGGTTATTTGGTTGTATTTGCAGGTGTTTTGGTTGAAAGTTGTTTAATAAGTGCTTCCAATGATGATTCAGGAAGCATTCCTGCTTGAACGAATTGGACATTTCCTGTTGTATCCAAAGCAACCAAAAAAGGGATGCTTCCTTTCCATTGTGCACGTTGTGCAATATAATTCACAAAATTGCCTGCTTTTTCTTCAGCAATGACAATATAGTTTATGCCTTTCTCTTTTGCAAATTCCGCCAATTGGCTATTATTTAATCCCTGTACTTCAACTGTCATGACTGCCAGTTTGTCTTTGTACTTTTTCTGTAGATCAATAAGATGAGGGATAGAAGCTAAGCAAGGTGGGCATCTGTGACCGAAAAATTCTAAAAAAACAACTTTTCCTTCCAGCCCTTTGATCTTTAATCCTTCATCTGTTCCTGTTACTTCATGGGCTACCCCATTTATATCAGTAAGTGTCATAACAGGTTGTTGCGACTGTGCATACAAAGAACCAAACAGTAAAAACGCGAGTATAAAAATTTTTTTCATAAGTAAACCTTTTTTAATTTATTATAGTGATTATACATTAATGATCATGTAAAAATCGTGTAATTTCACAAAAGATAATAACTAAAATAAGTAAATGGAAAATAAAAGAGCATCTAGAAGTTTAAAAGGAGGAGGAAAAAATTCTATTGGAAAGGGAAACCAGTTTATAATCCAGGGGAAGATTTAAAAGGTAACCTTTAGATGCTCTTATGGTAGAATTATAATCTTTCTAGGTTAACCGTATACTAATAAGAGCTGGGTAGAATTAGGTAAGAAAATTAAAAATCAGGAAAAATAATGTTTATGAAAATTTTAACTATAGTCACTCTTTTTTCAGTCTGTCTGTTTGCTGAAATTCCGTTGGAGCAGAAGATAGGGCAGATGCTTATGGTAGGGTTTCATGGTACATCTGCACCAGCAAACAGTCAGATATGCAAGGATATTAAAACATACCATATTGGTGCCGTTATTTTATTTGATTATAATCCTGTAAACAAAAATGAGCCTAAGAATATAGCTACCAGAAGTCAGTTAAAAAAACTGACTTCACAGTTACAAGCGTGTAGTTATGACGGTAAACTGTTAATTGCAGTAGATCAGGAAGGAGGAAAAGTACAACGTCTTAAAACAAAATATGGTTTTTACGGTAAGTTCCCTAAAGCTTCTGATGTAGTAAAAATGGATCAGTCTCAGATCAAGTCCACCTATACCAAGATGAGTAAAGAGCTAAAAAATGTTGGTATCAACTATGATCTGGCACCGGTTGTTGATCTGGATATTAACCCTAAAAACCATGTGATACACGGGCTTGGACGCTCTTTTGGGAAAGATCCTGAAATTGTAGCCAAATATGCAAATATATTCATAGATGCAATGCACCATTATGGAGTTCTCACCGCACTAAAGCATTTTCCGGGACACGGCTCTTCAGTAGGAGATACCCATAAAGGATTTGTAGATGTGACGCAGCTGTGGAACAAAGTAGAGATGGAGCCTTACAGACTGCTCAACAAAAAAGCAGATACCGTAATGGTAGCCCATGTGTTCAATAAAAAACTAGACAGTAAATACCCTGCAACCCTTTCTAGAAAAACAGTACATGGATTGTTGCGTAAAGTACTTGGATTTAATGGTGTAGTTATTACTGATGATCTGCAAATGGGAGCGATCAGTCAAAAATACAGTTTGAAAAAGACTTTGGATCTGGCGATCAATGCAGGTGATGACATTCTTCTTTTTGGGAATCAATTGGATCCTAAAAAGATCGTCAGCAGTAGGAAATTGGTCAATACCATCATTGCATTGGTTAAAAATGGGGAAGTGGGTAAAAAGCAAATAGAGAAATCTTATATTAGAATCCAAACATTAAAAAAGAGGTTATAGGTTACTGTCCTAAATAACGCTCCAAAATAATTTTGGCAGCCACTGAGTCTAGTCGTCCGTCTCTTTTGTGTTTGAAATCTCCCATCGTAAGCTCTTTTGCTTCAAAGCTTGAGCCCTGTTCATCCTGATAGGCTACAGGAATTTCAAGTGCAAGCAAAGAGACAAAGTGTTTGATACGTCTCTCCATTTCTTGTTCACTGGAACCGCCTTTTGGAAGTCCTACAATGAGCTTTTCTATCTGCCACTCTTGGAGAAAGGTCTGTATGTCTTTTGCCGCCTGATTACGGTTTTTTCGAAGAATGGCATTTTGGGGAAGTACGATGCTGTCGTCAAGGCAGATGGCAACACCGATACGTTTGAGTCCTACGTCTATACTGGCTAATTTCATAGCCGTAGTATAGCCAATTATCGTCTAAAAAAGAATTCAAATCCTCCAATATTTCCATAGTAGTCGTTGTTAGCATAGTAATAATTCAAGATTGGTCTGTAGAATCTGTGTTCAAAAAGACCTTTTCCTCTCAGTCTATCTCTAAAAGTATAGTATCTGTCATAGCGGTAGAATTCACCTTCGAACATATATCCTCTATAGTTAAAATACCCATAATGGTATCCGTGTCTGTCATAGAAAGAAGCTCTCTCATATCGGTATGCCAGATACCAGCTGTTACGTGTGTGTCTGTATCCACGTGCCTGATGGATTTGATATCTTCTGTGATCTCTATAGTCATTTCTTTCATATCCCTCATCATAATCATAAGTATTATAGTCATTTCTATAGTTACTGTAACGAGAAGCTCTTTTTAATGTTCTTACATTTTTTTCATGTTTTGTTTCATGAAAACGGTGCATTATTTTTTTATGCGGAGCATAGGATATGTTTTTGTTTGAGTGACCTTTTATTCTTCTGAACTCTTCGGCTGTTCTAAATGTTCTTTTCATTGCTTTTTTATGGGCAAATTGTCTATCCATTTTTTCCATATGTTGTTTTAGGGCTGCTTTAAGATGCTTTTGTGCCATCTTTTTTTGTAAATGTTTTTTTACTTGAGGGTGTTGCGTCTTAATACTTTGTGTATCAAAACTGTTGGCAGAAAGCATTGTTGTTAAACCAAGTGAAATAAATAAAATTGTTTTCTTCATTTATGATCCTTTTTTTCTAAAATAGTAACAACATATTTCGTTGTTCTATTGGCATCATAGAAGAATTTTGTGGAGAGATTGTGATTAATATTGATGTTTTTAATCAATATTATTGATAGGAGAGAGAATCTCCTATCTTGGGTATTAAAGTTGAGCTCTTACTTCTTTGACAGCTTTGACCATGTTCTCAAGGCTGGGTTTCACTTCTGCCCATCCTCTGGTCTTAAGTCCACAGTCAGGATTGATCCAGAGTTGTTTTGCGGGGAGGACTTCCATCAACTCTTTGATCTGTGCTACCATCTCTTCTGTGCTTGGGACTCTTGGAGAGTGGATGTCGTAGACTCCTGGTCCTATCTCTTGCAGGTATCCTGTTCTGGCAAAGACTTTAAGAAGAACATTACCGCTACGTGCTGTTTCTATGGAGATCACATCGGCATCCATCTCTTCAATCGTTCGAATTATGTCATTGAATTCTGAGTAACACATGTGGGTGTGTATCTGTGTGGTTTCCTTGGCGACATTGGTGCTGATCCAGAAACTTTTGACTGCAAATTCTTCATAGGCAGGGCGTTTGGATGCTCTGAGTGGATACCCCTCTTTAAAGGCTGCTTCATCGACTTGAATCATTTCTATCCCTGCATTTTGCAGATCATCTATCTCATCTCTGATCCCCAGTGAAATTTGGTAGCAGGTCTCGCTTCTTGGCTGGTCATCACGCACAAAAGACCAGTTGAGGATGGTCACTGCTCCCGTGAGCATCCCTTTCATTGGTTTGTCTGTCAGACTTTGTGCATAGCTGCTCCAAAAAACGGTCATAGGTTCGGGACGGCTGACATCTCCATAAATGAGGGGTGGTTTGACACAGCGGCTTCCGTAACTCTGTACCCAGCCGTTTTGGCTGAATGCCACACCGCTAAGCTGTTCACCGAAATACTCTACCATGTCATTACGTTCAAACTCTCCATGTACAAGGACATCCAGACCGATCTCGTCCTGCCATAGGACACATGCTTTGGTAAATGTTTTCATCTGCTCAATATAGCTTTCCTCATCTATCTCTCCATTTTTAAAAGCACGTCTTGCTTTACGTACTTCCGGTGTTTGCGGGAAAGAACCAATGGTCGTTGTCGCGAGTTCAGGATAGCTGAACTTCTCATGCTGTTTAACGATACGTGTCTTATACGGCACCCTTTTGACTTTAAGGCTTTCAAGCTCTTTCATGCGTGCCTGTACTGCCTCATCATGGATCTTGCTTGAGGTTCTTCTGCTTTGGTTTGCTGCTCTGTTTACATCCAGTGCTTTTTGTTCTTCAATGCTGAGTGCATCGCCGAAGAAACATTTTGCAGTAAGATTCAATTCATCTAACTTCTCTACCGCATAGGCTAACCATGATTTCACTTCAGTATCCAGCTTCTCTTCATATTTCAGTGTAAAAGGTACATGCAGCAAAGAGCATGAGGTAGAGACGATGATGTTTTCTTTGTCAATATCTTGTGCCAACTCTTCGAGCAGTGCTACTTTGGCATCAATATCCGAGATCCATATATTACGTCCGTCTATTACTCCGGCAATGAGTTTTTTCCCTGCATCGGCAATGGTTTTCACTACTTCTTTATTCTCCTTGGCATACACAAAGTCAAGTCCTATCCCTGCTACATCTGTGGTACAGAGTGCTTTGGTCGCCTCTTTGGCATGGTCAAAGTAGGTAATGACAAAAAGCTCTACATTCGTAGCTACTGATGTAAGCTCACTGTAGGCTTTTTTGATGAGCAGCCCAAGTTCTGCTGCTTTGTCTGTGACCAATACTGGTTCATCCATCTGAATGAGGACCTTTTCATCAAGGGTGGCTATCTGGGCAAGGAGTGCCTTGTATTTGGCGAGTATATCTTCAAAAAGCTCAAATGGAGCATCTTCACCATTACTTTTTTTCGCATTGGCAATGAAGGTAAGCGGTCCAATGAGGTTGACTTTTGGTGTGATGCCCTCTGCTTTGGCTGCGGTATACTCAGCTTTGATCTTGGTGATGTTCACCTCTTTGTCAGTAGTCTCATCCAGTACGGGTACAATGTAGTGGTAGTTGGTATTGAACCACTTGGTCATTTCCAGTGCGCGGTGTTGGTCATCCCCTCTGGCAATGGCAAAGTATCGTGCTGTCTCATCTGTGATGTCCTGATGGCTTTTGGGCTCAAGACCAAGGGCTATCATAGTATCCAAAGTAGTGTCATAGAGTGAAAAATCATTGATGCTCACTGCATCTATATTTGCTTCTTTTTGGTAGTTCCAGTGTCTTTGCTTAAGCTCGGTTGCTACTTTTTCTACTTCAGAAAAATGCTGTTCTCCTTTCCAAAATCTTTCCAGTGCGAATTTAAGTTCTCTCTGTTCCCCTATACGAGGGAATCCTGTGACGAATGTTTTCATTTTATAATCCTGTTTTTATCAATTGAAAATAGGTAATTACATTGCATAATGCTGTAATTGCAAGCAGGTTGATCGTGGTTTGTTTTTAAAATGAAAAGGAAAGAGGTGGAGCTAACCCGGATTTGGTTTTTCTGCAGGGACAGAGTTTTTTAATGAAAAAGCGGAGTTGATGAAAAAGTTGGAGGGTACGTTGCAAAAAGACAATAGAACAGTGGCACGCTTTTTTGGCAACAGGGTTTTTACGAAGATCCAGGGTACAGGCTTCCAGTAATAGCACATCTAAAGGAGGGGGAGACTCAGATTCACTTTCTCTTGAGGCAAACTGGGGATGCTGCTGTATGAAGCTGCTGTTTTGGGCATGCAGGGTGGTTGCATTTGCCGTTGCAGCTATGGCTGACAATGAAAAGTACCGACCTTTAAAGCCTTTAATGATCTTCACACTATTTCCTGAAACTTTTTTGGAAGTGTAACACAAAACAATGACAAACGCAAATTAGTTAAATTCTCCATCCACATAAAGCCATTTGCCATCTTTCTTCAGAAATCGACTTTTTTCTTTTAGCTCACCTGAAGAGAGTATGGCAGAAAAAGTCACATAAGCTTCTTCCTTTCCATCTATAAATTGCAAGACTGTTAATTTTAAAAAATCTGTATTTTTGCAGAATAGTGCTATATCTTCTTTCCATCGCTTGGTATCTTCTGTATAGTCAGAATTATCCGGATGGGTTGTTTTGATGATATAGTGAACTTTACCTGTAGCATAGGCACAATATCTGGACTTCATTAATGTAAGTGCATCAGGAGCCAAGGCTCCTTTGTGGTATCTGGAGCAACATTTTTTATATTTTATGCCAGATCCGCAGGGGCAGAAAGTGTTGGCAGAGTGTTTCACTTATCTGATCTCTGCGATGAAGGCATCCGGTTGGATCTGTGCCCTTACCTGAAGGAGTGCCTGTGTAGCCTCTGTTCTGCTCAAATACGGTCCTATAAGAAGTTTGGAGACAGGTCTGCCTTCTTTAGGGAATTCAATGAGTTTATAGGTAAATCCTTTTCTTGCAATGGTATAGAGCAGTTGTTTTTTGGGTTTACCTGCAAATGAACCGACTTGTACATAGAAATTGCCTTGAGGAGACTTTTGTTCGATCTCTTGCATTGGTGACTTTATCACAATCGCTTTACTGGCAGCAGTTTCTTTAGATACTTTCGTCTGTGGAGCCGTAGTAGTGGCTACAGATGCTGTAGGTTGCGGCTGTAGAGATACAGCAGGGACTCTCTTTGCTGTTTCCCACGGAGCAGCAGATGCGATATGTGTAGGCGTGGTGGTAGAGGGTAAATATCTGCGACAGATGCGCAGTCTCTTTTTATAGTAGGGTGATGTGTAAAGATTGGAGTAGATCACCTCATGTTTTGTGGTGCTGGCATGGGTGAACCATCCGTCACCCAGATACATACCTACATGAGTGATCCTTCTTCTGTGTCTTTTATTGGTTGCAAAAAAGATAAGATCGCCATACTCTAATTCATTAATGCCGATACGTTTTCCAACTTTTGCCTGTTCTCTTGCGACACGGGGGATCTCTATACCCATGCTGCCATAGAGGTAGTAGGTAAACCCGGAACAGTCAAACTTGTTTGGTCCCTCTTCAGCCCAGACATAAGGAGTTCCTTGAAGTTTTTTTACCATTTTGTCAAGATTCTTTCGACTTGGTGTGTACTTGACCTTTGGTTTTTTAATGGAGTAGTCAGGATGTTTTGGGTAGTGGTTCACTTTTTGGCTACAGGCAGTTAAGATAAATATGATCAGGGGTAAAAAGAGTATTATTGTTTTTTTCATAACGATAATTATAGACGAATGGTTTTAAAATAGACTAAAATATAGAGGTTCTCTATTATTTTTTATCTTGGTACTGCTCTTCTTGGAAGTTTCATTCCTGCTTTCCATGGTGTGGTATATTTATTGCTAGTGATCTTCATTTTTTTCAGAGGCGCATGACAGGTCATATATTTTGCTCTTTCATCTTCACTGAGGTAACGCCTGCAAAGTTTGATACGTTTAATGTAACGAGGTTCCTTATTAAAATTGCTAATGACCACTTTTCTGTCTTTACTGCTTGCCTGGGCAAACCAACCGTCACCGAGGTAAATACCGACATGACTGATGCGTCTGCTTCGTCTGTTGGTTGAACCAAAGAAGATCAGATCACCGTAATAGAGGTCTTTAAATGCAACCTTTTTGCCCATTTTTGCCTGTTCACATGCAGTACGCGGTATCTGTAGACCCATTTTCCCGTAAATATTGTAAGTAAGACCCGAGCAATCAAAAGCATCAGGTCCTTCTTCTGCCCAAACATAGGGTTTTCCAAGATAGGAGAGTAACAGTTCCTGAATATTTTTTCTGTGAGGTTCGCAGGTGATCTCTGGTTTGATTATGTCATAGTTCGGATAATGATAAGGTTTGGCTTTTTGTGCACATCCGGTTACAAGAAACAGTATACATAAACATGATGAAATATATTTCACAGATAACCTTTATTAGAGTATGAGCATAGCATCGCCGTAAGAGAAAAATCTATAGTTTTTTTCAATAGCCTCTTTATATAATTGTAACGTTTTTTCTCTTCCTATAAAGCTACTGACTAACATAATGAGTGTACTTTTGGGCAAATGAAAATTAGTGAGCAGATGGGTAACTCTCTGTGGTGGATTGTGAGGGTTTAAAAAGAGATCACATTCTCCCTGTGTTATTTTTGTTCGTACGTAGTATTCTATGGTTCTAGTCACTGTGGTTCCTATGGCTAAAACAGGTTTGTCATTGTCGAGTATTCTGGCAGCTTCATTGGAGATATGAAAATACTCCGAATGCATGGGATGTTCAAGTATTTTTTCAACTTCTACAGGCTTAAAGGTACCGGCTCCTACATGCAGGGTCACTTTATGTGTTTTGTGCCTTTTTTCAAGTGCAGCAAAGAGTTCAGGTGTAAAGTGCAAAGATGCAGTAGGTGCCGCTACTGCTCCCGCATGTTTGGCAAAAAGGGTTTGGTAGTCTGTTTCATCCTCTTTATTGTCTTCTCTTTGCATATAAGGGGGTAGAGGAATGTGTCCTATTTTATCAAGCACAAGTACCAACTCTTCAAAACGTATCTCCTTGTCCCTGTGGGTAAAAGTAACGATACGGGAACCGTCTTTATTAAAATCTGTCACTGTTGCTGTAAGGGTATCATCAAAGAGAAGTTGGGTACCTATTTTTACCTTACCACGTATCAGTACCAAATAGTGATGTGCATCCAAAGGTTTGTTAAAAAGGAGTTCAACTTTTCCTCCACCTTGTGCGTTTAGTGCTTTTTTATGACCAAAAATACGTGCTTTAATGACACGGGTATCATTAAGAAATACATCGCATTCTTTAGGGAGAAAGTTTAAAAGATGTTGGAAAGTGGTATGGCTAACCGTGTTGGTTTTTCTGTCGTAAACCAACAGTTTTGCATGATCTCTTGGGTGTACGGGAGTCGTAGCTATGAATCCATCCGGGAGTGCATAGTCGTAACTTTTTGTGAAGAGTTCCTGATCCATTGGTTATTTTTCTATGGCATCAGGAAGTATATTTTTATCGGTTTTGGTTCTGTTTTCTTCCTCTTCTATATCTTCTTTATCTGTTTCCTCTTCAGCAGGATTGACCATGCGGACAATGAGTATGGAAACACCGTATAAGATAACCAATGGTGCAGCCATAAGTAACTGGGTTAGGATGTCCGGTGGTGTCAAGAGTGCAGCGATCAGGAAAATGATGACCACAGCATATTTAAAGAAGTCTATGAGTGTACGATCAGTGACCAGTCCAAGCAATGCAAGGAAATAGGCAAATACAGGAAGTTCAAATGCCAACCCGAAGCCCATCATGATCTTGGTGAAAAAGCCGACATAATCCTCTATATTAATAAACGGGGTATAGAGAAAAGAGCCAAAAGTGATGAGGAACTGAAATCCGAATGGTGTGACGATATAATAGGCAAAAAGTACACCGATAAAGAACATCATAGAACCGCCTGCAACAAAAGGAAGTACCATTTTCTTCTCATTGCTGTAAAGGCCGGGAGCAACAAAAAGCCACAGCTGATAGAGAATGAAAGGCAGAGCCCCTAACAGACCCGCAAAGAAAGAGACCTTTAAAGCTACAAAAAATGCACCACCCACCTGATGGGTAGTTATCTTTCCTTCAAAGCTTTTATGCTTATGCCGAGTATTGTTAAGATCCAATCCTTTTAAAGTTTTGCTTAATTCACCTGCTGCCTGTGCTGCCTCTTTAAGAAGTATGCTAAGTTTGCTGTCTGCTACTTCGGAAGCATCCTGTAGATGTTTTTGCAGTTTTGTTGCTGCATTCTGGGCAGGAGATGGCGGTGTTGTTCTGTTCTGTTCGGCAGTTTTCATCTTCCAGGTAGCTTTGTCCTGAGACTCTATGATACGTCCTACCTGAGTAAGTGCATTGTTAAGTGGTTGGGTGATCCATCCCAAAATACTGTTATGAAATGTAAACGCAATAATAAAAGCAATAAAAACAGAAAGAACCGAAAGTCCAAGTCTCTTGCGGAGTTCTGCAAGGTGTGGTCGTAATTCGTCAAACATTATGCATTACCTTCTGTCTCATCATTGTCTTTTTGCTCATTTTTGTCTTTTTTTGTCTTTTTCTTCTTTTTTGCAAAAGTGACGGTATCATTTTTAGGTTCTACCGGTGTAGTGGAAGCCTTGGCATAAGGATCCTCCTTTTTGGGAGGTTTTTCTTCGATAGTTGGCTTGTCAGCTTCTAAAATATCGTTCATATCATCAAGATCAATATTTTTAAAGCCTTTTAGCTCACTGGTCGCACTGTCCAACTGTTGTTTATAATTGAGTGCTTCTTCTTTAAGATCTGCTATTTTCATCTCTTCTTCCAGTGAATTTTTTGCATCTGAAACTGTTTTCTTTACACTTTTGATAAATTTTGCGATTTGTATCATCGCTTCAGGAAGCTTATCCGGTCCTAAAAACAGGATCGCGATCACAGCAATAAGAAGTAATTCGGTAAATCCGATGCCAAACATAGTGAACCTTCATTTTTTAATAAGAGTATTTTAGCCAATTATCCTAAAAGGAAGAGTGCCAACTCGTCACTGAGAAAGAAATTATTGTTATAGTAATGTTTATTGTCACATTTCAGCTTCTTCTCCTGACATAGTATTTTTATTCTTTGTTGCATCTCCTCTGTAAGCATAGATTTTTCTAACCCTATAATGGAACGTAATCCTAAAAATATTTTTTCAGTAAGCAGTTCGTCAGAGGAGAGAAGTTCTTCTGTAATGTGTAGTGGATTATTAATATATGCTTCTATATCGGTGTTTGGGTAAAAACGTCTGTCTTTTAAAAAACCGACTGCACCTGCACCTGCACCAATATAATTCTTAAGTTCCCAATATCCCTTATTGTGTTTACTTTGATATTTTCCGAAATTAGAGATTTCATAGGCATTGAAACCTCTTTTTTCTATCTCTTCACTGACAAAGAATGCAAGATTTTCATCTTCCTGCCGTACCTCTGGTGTAGCAGAGAATTTTGTACCGTCCTCAATGGTAAGTTCATAGGCTGAAATATGGTCTATAGGGAGTTTAAAAGCCTGTTCTATGTCATTTAGAAGTAAAGTTTTAGTGTCACCCTGATAGTTATAGATAAGATCAAGAGATAAATGTTCAAAGCCAAGCTCTTTAGCAACCATAACAGCATCTTTTGCCTGTTTTGGTGTATGTGCGCGGTTAAGTGCTTTGAGTTTGTTCTCATCAAAACTCTGCACACCGAAACTGACACGATTTACACCAATATCCTTCATTCCTTTTAACCATGTTCTGGTAGCAGAATTTGGGTTTGCTTCTGTGGTGATCTCAGCCTCTTTCTGCATGTAGGGTTTAAGCAATTCAAAGATGGGGGTATAGAGCTCAGGAGCAACAGTGGAAGGTGTTCCTCCCCCTATAAAAAGGGTTTCTATGCTCTCTTTGGATGCTTTGAATCTTTTGAGTTCAAAAGAGAGTTGTGCATGAAGTGCCTTCATATAATCTATACGTGTATCAAATTTATCAACATAGGAGTTAAAGCTGCAATAGTGACATTTGGAGTCACAGTAGGGAATGTGAATATAAACTAAAATTTTAACCCCTTTTCAAATGGTTGTAACTCTGTTTTAGATAAAATCATATCAGAATTATTTAAAAATTATAATTGAAATGAGTAGTATTTATGCAGAACAAAAAGCGTTATCGCCCGAATGTTGCAGCAGTCATACTCTCTTCAAAATATCCGGATAAGTGTGAGTTCTTTGTAGCACATCGCAGTGATATCAGAAATGCATGGCAATTTCCTCAAGGAGGTATCGATGAGGGTGAAACACCTCATGAAGCGCTTTATCGGGAATTGTTGGAAGAAATAGGGTGTAATGAAGTTGAGATACTGGGTGAGTTCCCTGAATGGATCACCTATGATTTTCCTTCTGTTGCAAAAGGGAAATGTTATCCTTTTGACGGACAGACCCAAAAGTATTTTTTAGTACGTCTCAAAGAGGAAGCGAAGATCGATCTGAATGCATTTGAGATACCGGAATTTAAAGAGTATGAATTCATAGGATATGAAGAGCTGTTTCAAAAAGTCACTTACTTTAAGCGAAGAGTTTATCGTAGAGTGATCGATTATTTTATAGATGAGGGAATGTTGTAGATGTTAATTGTACAAAAGTACGGCGGTACAAGTGTTGGCGGTTTGGACCGTATTGAAAATGTAGCGAACAGAGTTGCCAAAGCAAGAAAAGAGGGGCATGATCTTGTGGTTGTTGTTTCAGCCATGAGCGGTGAGACCAATAAACTGATAGAATATGCCAACCATTTTTCAAGTACTCCTGAAAAAAAAGAGATGGATATGCTTTTAAGTTCAGGAGAGAGGGTTACCGCAGCACTGCTTGCAATCGCTCTACAGTCTAAAGGGTTTGATGCTACGGCAATGACAGGACGTCAGGCAGGTATTGTGACGGATGATACACATACCTATGCACGTATTGAGTCTATTGACCCGACTGCTATGTATAATGCCATTAAAGCGGGAAAAATTATTATCGTAGCTGGTTTTCAAGGGATCAACAAGAACGGTGCTGTTACTACACTTGGACGTGGTGGTTCAGACCTTTCTGCGGTTGCTTTGGCGGGTGCATTAAAGGCAGATCAATGTGAAATCTACTCAGATGTAGACGGTATCTATACGACAGATCCACGTATTGAACCCAATGCAAAAAAGCTGGATAGCATATCATACGATGAGATGCTTGAACTCTCTTCTTTAGGAGCAAAGGTATTACAGAACCGTTCAGTGGAATTGGCAAAGAAACTAAAAGTAAAACTCTATGCGAAAAGCAGTTTTTCGGAGAATGAAGGTACATTGATAACAGAGGAGAGTAACAGTATGGAAGCAGTATTGGTAAGTGGTGTGGTGCTAGATAAAAATCAGGCAAGAGTAACTCTTAGAGGGGTCGTAGACAGACCTGGGATCGCAGCAGAAATATTTACAAAATTGGCAGATGAAAACGTTAATGTAGATATGATCATACAGAATGTAGGTACAGACGGGCTGACCAACCTTGGATTTACTGTGCCTCAAAGTGAATTAGATAATGCGAAGCAGGTAGTTGAATCTTTCGGGCATGATATTCAAGGCATAGATTTTGATGAATATGTCTGTAAGGTATCTGTTGTTGGTGTAGGAATGAAGTCACATTCCGGTGTAGCAGCCACTGCCTTTACTGTTTTGGCAGACAATAACATCAATATTCAGATGATCTCAACTTCTGAGATAAAAGTCTCTATGGTCATAGATGAAAAGTACGGAGAGCTTGCTATCCGTACACTGCATGAAGCATACGAGTTAGATAAGTAGGTAATAATAGATGCAAAAGTTACTCAAATGGACGCTTGAAACCATACGTGAGGAGGAGTCTTGCTTCTCATGGATGGAAGAGTACCGTTACGAGTGGGCTCCTTTGGTTAAAAGTGCTGTAACGCAAGTAGTAGAAGGCAAGACAGTACTTGTCATTACAGATGAATCACATAAGTGGTTTGGTAAATATATTTTAAATGCTGTGAATGATCTGCGTAAAAACAGACCTCTTTTACCTTTTTATCAACTAACAGAGTGTTTCCCCAATCTACAAAATATCAACTCCACACAGGATATACAGCTCCTTGAAGATATGCTTGAGCTCTCCTATCCTGGTGGATACTATATTTGGTATATCGGTAGAGGAGACCACCCCTATACTAAATTAGCCTACAGAAACCATGATAATTTCCTGTGGGTATTGGATGAAGAAGTTCAGAACAGTTTTGCTTTACGCAGTCGTGATCCTCTTTTAGATATTAAACTTCTGCAACTCTATAAGCTTTTTGATATGACTATCTCAGAAGTACTCTTTGGGGATCTAGACCTCGAATCATGAAATTGATCTCTCAAGTTATTATCACAACAAATATTGAAGATACGATCTTAAAACTTGAGCTACTTCAAGAAAACGAACGTTTTGTAAAGATCATCAAAGAAGATACCTTTCTAGTGGAAGATGCCAAACTTGCTATAGAAAAAGCCTATATGGCAAGTGAAGAGATTACGGTGATCATCCTCGCTGCGAAGACATTTTCTCCGGTTGTACAGAATAAACTCCTAAAAGTCATAGAAGAGCCGCCAAAGAATAAAGAGTTTATTATACTCACACAAAGCAAATCAACAATCCTTACTACAATCCGCTCCCGGCTGCCTATTTCCGTACTTTCTGAAGTAAAGGAAGAGGAAGATCTTGGGTTAGTACTATCCAGTCTCTCTTTGGGTTCTGTCTATGAATTTATACAGACACATAAACGTACCGATGCAAAAGTGATGAAAAAGCTTATAGAACGCATTAGTAAAGAGGCGATGCGTTCGGGGAGTTATGATCTGGATGAAAAGACATTGGTGTTGTTTTCCAATGCTTTTATGGCTTTGGATGTGGGGTCACCTCCGCAGTTTGTGTTGAATGCTTTGTTGTTAAAGTTGTTGGCTCGTAAAAAACGGTAAAATAATTATATATTTTTTGTTCTGCAACTTGCCTCATGGTCTACTTGTGGCGTTGTTGTTCTCCTTACTTTTCTAGAAAAGTAAGCAAAAGTCGTTGTCTCTCTCGAATCGCTCCGCTTTCAAGGGCGTTCGAGACAACAGGCACGCATTCGCGTGATTAATGAGGAGTTTTTTTGTATATTTATAAATTAGGTTCAATGGAAGATAAAAAAGCTGCACTCAAAGCACTGGGTGTTGAGTCTGGTGGTGTGGGGATTATGGCTAAAAAGATGGAGTTGATGTACTTCTTCATCAAAGACTTGAAGACCCCTGCGGCTAATATACTGAAGCAGGATGCCTTAAGTATTGGGGCTGACCTGGCTGTACCGTGTGGGGTGATACTGTGTGAAAAATCTACCTATGACTGCATACTTATTGGATCTCGTAAACATATGGAAATACTCTCTAAAAAAGAGTTGGTCCAACCTTTTGGACTTAAAACTGTTGCCAATGCACTTAAAAAATTTCTGGCTGTAAAAAGTAACCCTATACAAATCATGGGTGTGATCAATGCCAATGATGACAGCTTTTTTGAGGGTAGTCGTTTTCAAAAAGAGGATGCGAATGCACAGATAAAACAGATGATAGCCAAGGGTGCAGACATCATTGACATAGGGGCTGTCTCTTCCCGCCCGGGAGCAGCGTCGGTTAGTGGGTCTGTTGAACTGGAGCGCATCAGACCTATTTGTGATGCCATTGCTTCTGAAAAACTCTATGAAAAGGCTACTTTTTCTGTAGATTCCTATACACCTTCTGTGGTAGAGTATGCACTAAAAAGTGGATTTACACTTATTAACGACATTACAGGAGCAAGTGATGAAGCCATCATTGAACTGGCTGTAAAGTATGATGCAAAACTCTGCATTATGCATATGCAAGGCACACCGACAACCATGCAGAAAAACCCTGCTTATGAAGATGTCATGGTAGAAGTCTCTGAATTCTTTGAAGAGCGTATAGCAAAATGTGAAGCTTTGGGAATGGAAAGAAAAAACATTATTTTGGATGTAGGCATAGGCTTTGGTAAAACCTTAGAGCACAACCTCACACTCATTAAAAACATGGCACATTTTAAAGTTTTTGGGTGTGAAGTGTTGGTCGGAGCTAGTAGAAAATCTATGATAGACAAGATCATTCCCACTCCGGTAGAAGAGCGTTTGGCAGGAACTCTGGCTATTCATTTGAAAGCTGTAGAGAACGGTGCGGGTATTGTGCGCTGTCATGATGTAAAAGAGCATGTAGAGGCTTTGGCTGTTTTTGAAGCATTACAATAAAATAAACATTAAGAAAGAAATTTAGTAAAAAATGACAAGAAAAGCATATCAGGAAAAAGTACAACTGTTAAAAAAATGGGCACATGCCTACTACGTAGATGACAACCCCATAGCCACTGATGAAGAGTATGACAAGCTTTACCATGAAGTGTTGGACTATGAGACGGCACATCCCGATGAGGCAGCAGAAGACTCGCCTACCAAGCGTGTAGGCGGTGTGGTGCGTGATGAGTTTTCTAAGGCGAAGCATATCAAGCGTATGTGGAGTATGGAGGATGTCTTTACGACTGAAGAAGTGCAGGAGTGGCTTGACAGGGTAGAGAAAAATGTAGGAAAATGTGAGTACTTCTGTGAGCCAAAATTTGATGGAGCAAGTATGAATCTGCTTTATGATGACGGACGGCTCATTCGTGCCATAACACGTGGTGACGGTGTTGTGGGCGAAGAGGTAACAGACAATGTCCGTACCATCCGTTCTGTGCCGCTTACCATTGATTATACAGGACTTATAGAGATACGCGGTGAAGTGGTCATTCGCAAAGATGATTTTGAAGAGATCAACAAAGAACGTCTGGATGAAGGAGAGCAGCCTTTTGCCAACCCGAGAAATGCCGCAGCAGGAAGCCTCAGACAGTTGGACTCATCCATCACTGCCAAAAGACGACTGGTCTTTTACCCCTGGGGGATCGGAGAGAATTTTTTAAAGCAGACAAGACTCTCTGAAAAGATGGATCTTGTCTATGCGCAAGGCTTTTTGAGACCGCCTTACACCAAAGAGTGCAATACCATAGAAGAGATAGAGGCGTTTTATCGGTTCCTTATCTCCAAACGTGACGAGATACCGATGATGATGGATGGCATGGTCATCAAAGTGGATGACATTAGCAAAGAGGAGGAGCTTGGATATACCGTCAAGTTTCCCAAATGGATGTGTGCCTATAAGTTTCCTGCCATTGAGAAAGTGAGCAAAATAGAGGCGATCACCCTGCAGGTAGGACGAACCGGTGTCATTACCCCTGTAGCAGAGATAGAACCGGTCAATATAGAGGGTGCCATGGTCAGCCGCGCCACTTTGCATAATTTTGATGAAATAGAACGAAAAGATATCCGTATCGGGGACTCTGTCATCATCATACGAAGCGGAGATGTCATCCCCAAGATCATCAAGGTATTGGAAGAGAGACGTACAGGAGATGAGATACCGGTTAAAAGACCTACCGTCTGTCCTACCTGCGGCAGTGAACTGCTCGATGAGGGAGCACTCATCAAGTGTCAAAACCTCAAATGCCCCGACAGAGTGATCAACTCCATCATCCACTTTGCCAAAAAAGGGTGTATGAACATAGACGGGCTTGGCTCCAAGATCGTTGAACTGCTTGTCAGGGAGAAACTCATCCATGATGTACTGGATCTGTATGCACTGAAGAAAGAAGATCTGGAACATTTGGAAGGCTTTAAAGAGAAGCGTATCCAAAATCTGCTTCAAGCCATAGCAGATACGAAGGGTACTCCGCTTCACAGACTCATCAATGCGATGGGCATAGAGCACATCGGTGAAGTAGCCAGTAAAGCATTGGCTCTTGAGTTTGGACTTGGTATAGTCGATGCAACATTTGAAGAGGTAGTAGCCATAGACGGTATAGGTGAAGAGATGGCTAACTCTCTATTGGAGTTTATGCGGGTTAATCATGACT
>FPHD01000007.1_pt1 | contig 101149 bp, 95 predicted proteins | sample 1057311 | NCBI WGS metagenome assembly FPHD01 (sample SAMEA4473313, study PRJEB15554) | hydrothermal vent metagenome | biome: marine basaltic hydrothermal vent biome; feature: marine hydrothermal vent; material: water | place: Pacific Ocean | collected 2011-06-14/2011-07-23 | depth 1199 m | reverse complement strand
ATATAAATTCGCATAAGAACAAAGCTCTTATTTTGGATTTGAATTTAGGTAGGGATTCCCACTGAATACGAATGGGAACAAGAAAAAAAAGAAAATAGAGTTATCCACCTTTATAATCCTTAAACATCATATAAAAAAAGATAAAATACCCCAATACAACTAAAACAAAAAGAAAACCAATAATATTAAAAAAGTGTATTGCAGGATGTTTTTCTTGATCTACATTAGAAAAAAACTTTCTTAATACTCTTCCAAATAAAATATCAAAAATAAATTCAATAATATATTTCATTTATTTATTTCAATCTAATCCTAACACTCTCCTCATGCGCCGTCAACCCCTCAGTATTGGCTATCATCGCACACTGTTCACCTATCTCTTGCATCCCTTGTTTGGACATAGAAATGATAGACGACTTTTTCAAGAAGTTGTCTACAGACAACGGTGAATAAAACTTAGCAGTCCCCCCAGTAGGTAGTGTATGGTTAGGACCTGCTACATAGTCACCTATAGGTTCAGGAGTATTTTCACCTAAGAAAATGGCTCCTGCGTGTTTAATACTGTCTAGCAATGCCATAGGGTCTTTCGTAACCACTTCCAAGTGTTCCGGTGCTATCTCATTCATAAGAGATATCGCCTCATCCATATCTGAAGCTACGATAATCGCGCCACGCTCTTCTATAGACTTTCTTGCTATCTCTTCACGACTGAGCGTGCCAAGGAATTCTTCTATTTTGTCACTTACCTTGTTTGCCAACTCTTCATCTGTGGTGATGAGGATAGAACTTGCCATCTCATCATGCTCTGCTTGGCTGAGAAGGTCAATGGCAAGATAGTCTGCTCTAGCTGTCTCATCTGCCAATATGCCTATCTCAGATGGGCCTGCGATCATGTCTATGTTTACTTCACCATAGACTAACTTTTTAGCTGTAGCCACAAAAATGTTTCCAGGCCCTGTGATGACATCTACTTTTGGGATAGTCTCCGTTCCATACGCCATCGCACCTATAGCAGATGCCCCACCTACTCTGTAAACCTGTGTGACTTTACAGAGGTGACAAGCTGCGAGTAAAAGCTCATTGAGCTCATTATCTGGTGCTGGGGTACAGACTACTATTTCCTCTACACCTGCTACTTGTGCAGGGATGACGTTCATAAGAAGTGAGCTTGGGTAAGCTGCTTTCCCACCAGGAATATATAGCCCTGCTCTGTCTACAGCTGTGACTTTTTGTCCGAGTATGGTTCCATTGGCTTCTTTGTCCATCCAAGTCTTAGGCATAAGCTTTTGGTGATACGCCTCTATACGGTCATACGCAAGATGTAAAGCCTCACGAAGTTTTCGGTCTATATTTTCATAGGCTTTTGCCATATCATCTGTACTTACTAGAAGTTCAGCGTCATCCTTAGGTTCCCATCTGTCAAACTTGGTTATCTGTGCTTTAAGTGCTCTGTTTCCCTCAGTTTGTATCTCTTTAAGTAAACCTGATACGATGCTTGTTACACCCTCTATATCCATCTTTCCACGTTCTAAAAGTTCATTGAACTTTGCTTCAAAAGTGTCGTCACTGCTGTAAAATATTTTCATTTTTTGTCCTGTTTCTTGGCAGTTCACCGAAGGGTCAGGTTATTCATGATTCATTGCTTTGCAACAAATCACAAATCACCAGACCCCTCTATGCCCTTATATTTTCGTTCATATCTCGGGAGCATACTCTCATTGCCCAATACGCCGCCTTGGTGTATGTAGAGTATGGGTTTACTTAGAACCTCTGGATGCGCAGTCAAAGTACGCCATCCCAGTGGGTCATAAAGCAGGTCAAAGACCACTCCTGTTTGTTGTTGTAATTTTAGCCAAATTTTGTAATTTTCTCTATAAAGTTTTCCAAAATGGTGTTTTTTTTCTAGGCTTATAATGTTAGGATGAAGATTTTCATCCTCTTCCAGCTCAAAAAACTGCTTTTTTAAATAGTCACTATCTCCAACACAAGGGCATGTGTACACCGTAGGGTGTTGTACCCTTACAACACCTTCAATATTCAATGATTTTTGCAAGAAAAGTGCTGTAGTTCCTGTACCTGAAGGGAGAAAGATATTGAGTTCTTTAATATTATTCTCTTTTTGCCACTCTAGTATCTCTTGAGCTAATACTTTAATACCATACTCAGCTTCTTTTTGCCTTCCCCCCTCCTCTATGAAAAGTATATCTTTGTTCCCTTCGACAAGCTCAAGGAACGCTGGCTGAGCCTGTCGAAGCCTCATACCGTTGTCCAAAGCACCTTTATAATTACCATGAGGATTCTCTTTCAAGTAGTCTGCAATATGATCAACATAATACTCAAACTCCCACCCTTTCATCTTAGCAAGGACAGAGAGTGAATACATCGCATTTGACTGAGCAGAACCATAAGAGACTATCTTGGCAATGTCAGGAAAATCATTTTCTAAAAAATAGTAAAATTTACGGGCTTTATTTCCAGAGAAGTCTGCATGAAGAAGATCATCACGCTTCAAATAAAAATTATGACCGTCAAAAGTATGTTTTTCAATAGGAGAGTTTAAAAAAAACTTCACGCGCTCTTCCTCATTAATCACGCGAATGCGTGCCATGTCGTTCCGAACACCCTTGAAAGCAGAGCAATTTGAGAGGGACGACGATTTTTTGCTTCGTTTTTTCTAAAAAAATGAAGAGAAAAACAAAGCCACAATTAAAATAAAGGGAAATACATCAAAGAAACATCAAGCGTAAGATTAATTTCGCCCCACACAATTCAGATCTTCAAACGCCTTCTCAAGCCTAGAGACCATTGAAACTTCAGCAGCCCTAAGCCATTTACGAGGATCGTAATAACTCTTATTGGGCTTATCATCCCCTTCAGGATTACCTATCTGCCCTTGCAGATAGTCATGGTTTTTTGCTACATAATGGCGTACACCATCCCAAAATGCCCATTGAGTATCGGTATCAATATTCATTTTAATCACGCCATAGCCAATAGCTTCACGGATATCTGAAAGTTCAGAACCGGAACCGCCATGGAAAACAAAATTCACCGGTTTTTCACTTGTATTATATTTCTTTTGAATATACTTTTGTGAGTTATCTAAAATTTTTGGAGTAAGTGTCACATTCCCTGGCTTATAGACACCATGCACATTACCAAATGATGCTGCGATGGTGAATTTATCAGAAATTTTTGAAAGCTCTTCATAGGCATAGGCTACTTCTTCAGGCTGTGTATAGAGTAAAGCGTTATCAATGTGACTATTATCTACCCCATCCTCTTCTCCACCTGTTACACCAAGTTCGATCTCAAGGGTCATACCCATTTTAGACATACGCTCCAAATAGTTTTTACAAGTAGCGATGTTTTCTTCTATAGGCTCTTCAGAAAGATCGATCATGTGTGAAGAAAAAAGAGGCACACCGTGTGCTTTAAAATGTGCTTCACTTGCATCAAGCAAAGCATCTATCCATGGAAGCAGTTTTCTTGCTGCATGATCGGTATGAAGTACTACTGGAACTCCATAAGCACGAGCAACCGTATACACATGCTGTGCACCGGAAATAGACCCTAAAACGGCTGCTTCATCTGATGGCAAGCCTTTACCTGCATAGTAGGCTCCACCACCGTTTGAAAACTGTACAATGACCGGGGAGTTTACTTTTTTTGCTGCCTCAAGTACAGCATTAATGGAAGATGTACTGACTACATTGACTGCAGGAAGGGCAAATCCCTCATTTTTTGCTATTTCAAAGACTTTTTGAAGGTCATCCCCTGTGATCACACCTGCATTCACGACATCTAACACTTTTGTAGACATTAAAACTTCTCCCCCGATTTTAAAATTTTTATTTTACTTTGATTTTTGCACTTTTCATAAGTCTGCTTACAACTTTTTCCTGTTTAAGCTGCATTTTAATACTGTTTTTCACTTTACTGTATGCAGGGATCTTTCTCTTACTCTTTGCTTTTTTCGCTGCAGCCTTCATTCTGTTGTATGCTTTTTTTGCTTCACTGTCAGACACTTTTGTTTTTGACATTTTTTTCTGCATCCAAAAGCCTGCAAGTGCTGCTTCTTTTTCTTTAGAAGTTAAACCTTTTCTTGATGCAGCTGCAACCAATTTACTCGGTGCCATCATAGTAATAAGCTGTTTTTTACCCTCAGCAGGAAGTTTAGACCAAGTCATTTTTCCTTTTGTAAGTATCTTGAGCGCCTTATTGGCTTCTTTAACAGTAATTTTCATACCATTGACGGTACCTGCTGTTTGTGCTGATACGGTTGCTGTTGTAAGCGCTAACGCTAATCCCAGTGTTGCTAAAATTTTTTTCATTTCCGTTTTCCTTTGATATAAGTGTTGGTATTTTACCCAATATTTGTAAAATTGTTAATTAACTACAGTTTCACACCTGCTATTTTTTTGTTACATTTGCCTCTTTGGAAAGATCAACGATCTTCGCTTTACTTTTAAGCTCTTTTGCCACTTCTGCTATTTTTGTAGAGAATTGTTTCTGTTTCAGTGATGCAATAATCTTATTTTTTACCTGTTCATACGGTACCGGTTTTGCATCTGATTTTCCTTCAAGATAGATCACATGATAACCAAACTGCGTTTTTACCGGCTTGGTTGTGATCTTTCCTACATCAAGACCCCAAACTGCTTTTGAAAATGCCGGAACCATCTGACCTTTGGAGAAATTTCCAAGATCTCCGCCTTTTGGTCCGGAAGGTCCTGTCGATTTAGCTTTTGCCAACTCAATGAATTTTGCTTTAAGTGCTTCACCGTCCAATGATTTCAGTTCATCAATGATCGCCTGTGCCTCTTTTTCAGTTTTGACTAGAATATGTCTGGCATGCACAGATGCTTTTTGCATAAATTTCTTACTGTTCTTATCATAAAACTCTTTGGCCTCACTGTCACTGACCACTGCATTATCCATTTGGGATTTCATCCACATATTCACGAGAAGTTCCTGTTTGATCTTCTCCATATTTTTCTGAAATTCAGGCTTTTTATCAATACCTTCTTTTTTTGCCAACTCTGTAAAAAGTGCTTTTTCTACCAGTCTCTCTTTGATCATATTCTGCTGTGCTGGAGCTAACTGGGAAAAATGTGCATTAGGTGCACTCGCATTGACAAACGCTTCAGCATCCTGTTTTGTAATATTTTTACCATTGACTGTAACAAGTATGTCTGATGCAACCACTGATGTTGCCATTACAGCAACAGCAAGTAGTGAAGTTTTTGCTAGTTTTAACATTATTCTAAATCCTTTTTAATAATCTTAGCATGTATCATATCCTTACAAGTTAAACAAATCATTAATAGCTTGTGATAAAATGCTAGAAATAAAAGCATAGGACAACATTGTGGAGAAAAAGCGTACAAAAGTCAAAAAAGCAACCAAAAAAGAGATAGAAGAGATTAAAGCACTTTTTCTTGAACACTATCCGGACTCTGTAACTGAACTGCAATATAAAAACCTTTATGAACTGCTTATTGCCGTCATGCTATCTGCACAATGTACTGATAAACGGGTTAATCTGATCACCCCTGCACTCTTTAAAACCTACCCTGACCCTGTAAGCCTTGCAAATGCCGATCTTGATGAAGTCAAAAGTTACATTAAAACCTGTTCATTCTTCAATAACAAGGCAAAGAACCTCATCAAAATGGCACAAACAGTAGTAGAAAATTATAATAATGAAATACCGTTGGAGCAAAAAGAACTTGTCAAGCTGGCAGGTGTAGGGCAGAAAACTGCCAATGTTGTGATGATAGAATATGCCGGAGCTAACCTCATGGCTGTAGATACACACGTTTTTAGAGTTGCCCACCGCTTAGGACTCAGTGATGCGAACACTGCTGTAAAATGTGAGGAAGAACTGAGTAAAAAATTTAAAACCGATCTGCATTTACTCCATCAAGCCATGGTACTTTTCGGACGATACAGGTGCAAAGCACTCAAACCCGAATGTGAAGAGTGTTTTATGGCTGCACACTGTAAAACCTCACAGACATTTAAGGTTTAATGCTCATCATGTGTTCTTCTGTGGTACCTTTCAACCACTTCAGGATCATGATGTAAATTTATCTTTGCATCTTTTTTACCATCATAGGGAATTTGGGAAAGTACATAGCGTATGGATTCCAGTCTTGCTCGCTTTTTATCATTACTATCCACAATAATCCATGGTGCAAACCCAGTATGTGTACGGCTGAACATCTCCTCTTTATAATATGTTACCTTGTCCCACATCTCTTGTGCTTTCTGATCTACAGGACTTAACTTCCAGTGTTTAAGCGGATTGCTCATACGTTCTTTAAAACGTTTTTTCTGATTGTCTTTGGTAATGGAAAACCAGAATTTAATAAGAATAATACCATCATCCATAATAGCATGCTCTATTTCCGGTACTTCTTTCATAAATTTCTCATATTGTTCAGGTGTACAAAAATCAAAAACCGGCTCCACTATGGCGCGGTTATACCAGCTTCTGTCAAAAAAAGTGATCTCTCCAGGGTTTGGTAAATGTTGAAAATAACGCTGAAAGTAGAATTGCCCCGTTTCTACTTCCGTCGGTTTTTGAAGCGCCACGACTCTGAACTTTCTAGGATTAAGATACTGAGTAAAACGCTTGATCGATCCACCTTTCCCCGCAGCATCACGTCCTTCAAAAATAATCATTACACGCTTTTTATTATCATAAACCCAGTTTTGTAACTTTATAAGCTCAACCTGCAACTCTTTCAGTTCATTCTCATACTCTACATTACGTGTGATCTTGGCAAGTTTTTTCTTACCCATTAACTGACTTAACCCACTTTTGGTTTTCAGTAAGTGAAAATTATGTTCGAGTTCTTTAAGAATATTCTTTGATTTTTTATCTTCAATATTCTTTGTCAAATACTCGAGATCTTGAAATATTGTTTTCATTTTTATCCTTCATATCAGGCATTTTAAACCCTTGGTATTTTTTAAGCTTACTCCTACCCGGCTTGTTATGAAATTATAAAAATAATTTGTGAAAAATATTTATAAAAGTGTGAAAAAAATACACAGTTATGTCATTTTTACTCGCTTGATGACCCCTTGCAGCACTTCAAATGTTTTTTCTACGGAATCTACATTTACCATCTCTCTTGTAGAGTGAGGATAACGGATTGTCGGACCTATGGAAGCAAACTGCATCATAGAGTACTTTTCTGCGATGACACCACATTCAAGTCCAGCATGGATCGCCATCATCTTTGTTTTGCCAAAGACAGCTTTCATTTCATCACTGACGAGATTGGTAAAGGCTGAGACATCAGGTTTCCATGCTGGGTACTTATCTTCTACCTTTACGGAAAAACCATAATCTTTGAACATTTTTACTGTCTCATCTGTCAAATCTTCCAATGCGTCTGCCTCCATGGCACGAGCCGAAGTCTCTATCTTGAGTCCACCTTTCTCATCTGATGTAATAATCGCAAGGTTAATACTCACATCAGGAATACCGAGTTTTTCATTTTGTGCCTGTACACCATGTTTGAAGCTATTTATAAGTGCTATGAGTTTCTCCCCTTCTTTTAATACTTCAGGTGCTTCTTTCAGTTTACGGACTGTGACATTTTCCTTGCTTTCCAAGAGCGTTTCACTTCGTACAATAGCCACAGCATTGGCAGGAATGGAGTTACGGCGTTCCCCTGCATACATACTTGCAAGCTGGGTCACACGGTTTTCATATAAATAGCTGCCTAGTATCTTAATGGCAGAGGGGATGCCTTTATCTATATCTACACCTGAGTGACCACCAACAAGCCCTTTAACTGTCACTTCATAACAGTCACCTTCTCCTTTTTTATAATCATCCTGTTTAAATGCTGTAATGTCTGCACCTCCTGCACATCCTATGTAGACTTCTGCCTCATCTTCACTGTCAAGGTTCAACATCATCGTAGCTTTCAGATCAAATGCTACTTCATTTGCACCGATGAGCCCTATTTCTTCATCTGAAGTGATCAGAAATTCCAATTCCTCACCTTCATCCATAAGTTGCATCATCATAGCAATAGCCATCCCGTTATCGGCACCCAGTGAAGCATCCTTCGCCTTCATCCACCCTTCTTCCATATAGGTCTCTATCTGTGGTGCTTTCCCCATACAAACCATATCATAGTGCGCTTGCAGACATAGTTTGGGTGCACCCTTATGGATATAGATATTCTTTACCTCATCCACTTCTACTGCATATCCTCTCTCTTTGGAAAAAGCCACTAAAAAATCCAATAATTTATCCGCCTCTTTACTACAATGAGGTATTTGAGTTAGCGTTTGAAAGTGTGTAATAATTTGTGACATATCAATCCTTTTGTGCTTTTGTTTAAATTCTCAGGGGAACATCTTATCAGTTTTGATGCAAAAAAAATAGAAGGGATCTAGTACTGACCTTCTAGTTTTTCAAAACGTGGTACAAGCATACCTTCCACTTCTACTTTTTCTATGAACATCTTATAAGGACGTATCCATGTTCCCCTATCTGAATACAAAGCCTTATAGACTACCATCCACTCTTCTGTTTCAGAGTGCTGTGCGGTCATAAGAACTTCATAAAGATTACCTTTATAGTGCCGGTAAATACCTTCTTTAAGTTTCACATTCAACCTTTTAGAGTATTGTTTCCGTTTCTTTTTGTACTGTAGAAATATTTGTCTACTCTACTCATCATACTCTCTCTTGTATCTCCGTTTTTATAACAGGTTACCCCAAAACTGCAACTAATAGAAATGTCCCATTTAAAATGATGTTCCTGTATCACTTTGTCAAGATGTTCAGCAAAGATCAGAGCATCCCCTTCTTTTGTCTCAAGAAGTATCAGTAAAAACTCGTCTCCTCCCCATCTGCCGAAAACATCACTCTTCCTAATCGTCTTTGCTATCAGTTTGGAAAGTTCTTTTAAAATAAAATCACCTACTTTATGTCCATATCGGTCATTGATATTTTTAAAGTCATCTATATCAAAAAAGATTACACACAGCGGATTACCGTGTCTTTGTACCAAGGCTATTTCATTATCTAACGTTGCATCAAGCATATGTCTGTTAAAAATACCGGTTAAACTGTCTATGTTCACCAGTTTTTTCAACTTTTTTTCTGTTCTGTTCTTTTGGATGATCTCTTTTTTCAACAGTAAAAGCCATACACTGAAAAAGGTAAAAACAAAAAGTGCACTTGCCAGCAATGCATAAAAGTATTTACGGGGGATCTTCTGCTGACGGTGAATCATTATCCAGCGTTTATTAATCGCATTTTTTTCTTCTTTTGTAATGGAATCGATTGCTTTGTTAATCAGGGGTACCAGCATAGCATAATCTTTTCTCAGCATAATACCTACAGAAAAATATTCCGGAATACTTCCTGATATTTTTAACGTTTCAAAATTATTCTTGTTGATCTTGTAGGCGATCACGGGAAGAATATCGATCGTTGCGAAAGCTTCTCCTTTTTCAACAAGAGAGAGTGCATGATCTATGGAATCTGTAAATTTGATATTAAGATGAGGATAGTGTTTAAGCAAGATAGCGGTCGTTGCATATTTTTTTGGCATGACGATCACTTTATTTCTGATCAATTCGATATCATGAATAAACCCGACGTTGTTCTTTGTTGTGATCACCATAGGGTATTTGGCATAGGATTTGGAAAAAACTGCATATTTCAAGCGTTCAGGCGTTGCCTGTGCAGCAATGGTCATATCTGCTGTTGTGTTTTTGATCGCATCCAATACCTGAGTCCAGTTGTTTGCTGTTTTACAGCCATCTTCAATACCAAGTCGTTCACGTATCAGATCCCAATAATCAAACCCTATCCCTACAAGTTTATCATCTTCAAGTAGATTAAAAGGTGCCCAGAGTCCTGTCGATATGCATGTAAGCGGATGGGCTTGAATGATCTGCTTTTCTTGCGGAGTCAAAGGCAGAGGTTGGGCATAAGCAAAGGTAAAAAGCAATAGAAAAATAATGTATTTCATCTTATACCCCCTCCTTCAAAGGTTATCGAATATAAGCATATATAATATATTCTAACATAACATTTTGTTTTTGCAAAATACCGGAAAAATGCTTCAGTCACCCAAAAACTTTTTTGGAGTACAATAAATTCAAACCACACACAAAAGGAAGTTGCTATGGCGCATAATATTTTTAACTGTCCATTACCGGACGATGAGGGTTATTTTGGAGAATATGGGGGGAGTTTTATTCCGCCTGAATTGCAGACCATTATGGATGAGATCACAGTATCTTACCATGAGATACGCCAAAACTCAGAATTTCTTGAAGAGCTGACCGATCTTTACCAACACTATGTCGGTCGTCCAAGTCCCGTGTTTCATGCCAAACATCTCTCTGAAAAATACGGTACGGACATCTACCTCAAAAGAGAAGACCTCAACCATACGGGAGCACACAAGATCAACCACTGTTTAGGCGAAGCACTGCTTGCCAAAAAGATGGGGAAAAAGAAACTTATTGCAGAGACCGGTGCAGGTCAGCATGGGGTGGCATTGGCTACAGCAGCTGCTTTAGTAGGACTGGAATGTGACATCTACATGGGTGAAGTAGATATGGCAAAAGAGCATCCCAATGTCATACGTATGCATATTTTAGGTGCCAGAGTCATTCCTGCAACACATGGCAGACGTACACTAAAGGAGGCAGTGGACAGTGCTTTTGAAGCCTACCTGAGTGATCCTGTCACACAATTCTATGCCATTGGTTCAGTGGTAGGTCCTCACCCTTTCCCTCAAATGGTAAGAGATTTCCAGTCCATTGTGGGGGTAGAAGCCAAAGAGCAGTTCAAGCAAATGACAGGTAAGCTTCCTGACAATCTCATAGCCTGTGTAGGTGGCGGTTCTAATGCTTTGGGTCTCTTTACTGCTTTTATGAATGATAAAAGTGTAGCCATGCATGGTGTGGAACCAGCAGGAAGAAGCTTAGAGGTTCCCGGAGAAAATGCAGCCACTATGACACTAGGAAAACCCGGCGTCATGCACGGCTTTAAGTCCTACATGCTTCAGGATGAGAATGGTGAACCTCAAGAAGTCTATTCGGTTGCTTCAGGACTTGACTACCCTTCAGTAGGTCCACAGCATGCTTTTCTTAAAGACTCAGGACGTGTTAATTACGCTTCCATCAATGACAAAGAAGCCATCGATGCATTCTTCGAACTCTCCAGAGAAGAGGGGATCATCCCGGCTATAGAATCAGCACATGCGGTAGCTTATGCCTTAAAATTGGCAAAAGCGCCAAATATTGGAAGCATTCTCATCAACCTCTCAGGACGTGGCGATAAAGATATTGATTTTGTGGTGGAACATTATGGGAAAGAATATGGCATTGAGCCTTAAAATGGAAAATCGGAAAATTCCGATTTTCCAATAGTTACTTCTCTGTTAAAGTGTTATAGAGTTCCACATACTTCGTGTCACCCTCTGCTCTGGCTTTCATAGCAGATCTTGGGTGTTCCACAAGCTGACCTGTGATCATATAGGGGATACTGTAACCCCAGTCCAGCTCTTTTTCCAAAGGAACGATATGCTTTTCTATGAACTCAAGCACAGGAAGCTGTTTATATTTTGGATTTTTCAAAAAGCCGATAAGCAGTTCCATAGGACAGTTCCCCGCCCCACGTCCGAGTCCGGATATGGTACAGTCCAAGAAGCTTGTACCATATATCATCGCTTCAATGGTATTTGCATATGCCAGCTGTATATTGTTATGCGCATGGATCCCTACCTGTTTACCCTTTGGTTCTGCTACATCAAGGTATTTCCCGGTGAGCTTCTTGATCTGCTCAGGGTAGAACGACCCAAAAGTATCGGCGATGTAAATGACATCCACATTGGTCTTGCCAAGTATCTCCAATACCTCATCCAGTTCATCATTGAACGACTTGGCAATAGCCATTACATTCACCGTAGTTTCATACCCCTTGGCATGTGCTTCTTCTATAAGTTCTATTGCCTCAGGTATTTGGTGAATGTAAGTGGCTATACGTATCATATCGACCACAGACTCCTCTTTAGGCAAAAGTTCCTCTTTGACTGTTCTTCCGATGTCGGACATAACAGCTATTTTCATATCGGTATCATTATTGCCGACAATACGTCTGATATCCTCTTCTTTAGAGAAGTTCCACGCACCAAACTCCTCTTCACTCATGAGTGTCGGAGAGTTGTTCTTCCCTATCTCCATATAGTCCACACCGGCAGCCACACAAGTGTCATATACACCTCTTACAAACTCATCTGTAAAGTGGTAATTGTTTACCAGTCCACCATCTCTTATGGTACAGTCAAAAACTTTTATATCTTCTCTGGCAAGAAGCATGGATCCATGTTTTTCCAGCATGCATCATCCTTATAGTATTAAATTAGAAAAATAATATCGTGTTATGGTTTGTGTTTGTATTAAAAGAGTGGGGATTTTGAGACAAATGTAGGGTGTTGTACCCTTACAACACCAATAATTTAAATCATAACACATTCATGTATCCACAAAATAATTGCACACATATTCACAATGTTGTCATAGGACAACACCCTGCTCCACCCTACACCCTTTTGTCTATTGAACTAAAGTATGCATTACCACGTACAACGTGGTAACGAGTTAGGACGATGGGAGCGAGAGAAATAATTATATATATTCATAGTGTTGTCATGGGAGAACATTTTACGCCCATAACATATAAAATCCCTCTTATGTTATTTATTTTTATGAATTTGTAATTTTTTCTTACTGGAAAAAATTACAAGAGAGAGTATAAGAATCAATACAAAATGAAGCATAGGCAAAATATATAATTGTCCTAAATTACCCGTTATACCTAAAAGATAGTAAGCAATTTTCACAATTACATAAGGAACAATTAAAATAATAGAAAAGTTTTTAAATAACTTTTTTAATGAAACATTTTTTTTAAATAATTTAGAACTGAACCATATAATTAAAGACGTAAATAATGCCAAAAGTAAACTAATTATAATACCTTCTGGTATGGTTAAAAGAGATGAACTATACATATAAATATTTTCCTTGAAATTTTCATAAGTCTACCCCCCCCATTCATAAATTCTTACTTAAACTGCATAATAAGTAGCCTTACTATGATGCACCACCAAAGCCGTAGTACTCTGCTCAGGGTGTATCTGGAAGGTCTCAGAGAGTTCTATGCCAAACTCTTCAGGTTTGAGCAGATCAAAGATGATACGGCTCTGCTCCAAGTCTGGACAGGCAGCGTACCCGAAAGAGTATCTGGCACCCTGATAGCGACGCATACGTACATCACGCAAGGTAGCACCCTCATCTTCTGCCAAGATTCCCAAGTCCATACGTATCTGTTTGTGAACTACTTCTGCCAAGGCTTCGGCAAGTTCTACAGAGAAACCGTGTACCATGTTATACTCTAGGTATTTTCCTGCATCGTAAAGCTCTTTTTCATAGGCAGAGAATTTCGTACCTGCACTTACACAGGTAATGGCTAAAATATCGTGTCTATCATGCCTGAAAAAATCACTCAATGCACGGTATGGCTTTCTACCCTGTCTTGGGAAACTAAAAGCATACTCTGCGCGCCCAAGTACATTTTCAAAAGGTTCACGGTTGGCATTTTCATCTACATTCCATCCTTCGCTCTCATCAAAGAGCAACAGTTCCTGATCATTGCTTCTCACAGGGTAATAACCGTAGATAATGGTCGGGTCAAACAACTCTTTTTCTATAAATTCCTGTTTCAGACGCTCATAGGCAGGATAGACTTTTTCCTCAAGAAGTTTTTCATACTCTGCCTTGTCCATCTTCCCTTTTTTGTAACCCCAGTGCATCTTGATGACAGATTTTTTGTTTACCCAGTCAAAGACCATATTCAGATCAAGGTCTTTTTTCTGCATAACCCTTCTACCCCAGAACGGAGGTGTAGGTACTGGTACCAGTTGGGGCTGCTGTATCTCTTCAAAGGGAGGAATGACCACTTCTTTTTTCACTTTCTCTTTACGCTCTTTCATATCTCCTGCAAGTTTGGTATCAAGTACAGCATCAGGGTTTGTTTCCTTCTCTTCAAGCCATTTTTCAATACGACTCATGGCAATCACCCCGTCAAAGGCATCACGACAGTAAAAAATAGGTCCCCTATAGATAGGGCGGCAAAAATCATCGACAAAAGAACGTGTTAAGGCAGCCCCTCCCATAAGCACTGGAGTTTCTATACCCTGTTCTGCCATGGTTTCAAGGTTATCTTTCATTACAGCTGTAGATTTAACCAAAAGCCCACTCATTCCTATCGCTTGAATACTCTGTGTATTTGCCACTTCCAGATATTGCTCAAGCTCACACTTAATACCAATGTTGACAACCTTAAATCCATTGTTACTTAAAATAATATCAACAAGATTTTTACCTACATCATGTACATCACCCTTCACTGTACCAATGACAAGTGTAGTATCTGTCTCTTTTTCCTGCTTGGTAAGGTAAGGATTCAGATAATCCACAGTCGCTTTCATCGTCTCTGCAGACTGAAGTACGAAGGGTAGCTGCATCTCTCCGCTTCCGAAGAGTTCACCCACTACTTTCATGGCATCTATGAGAATTTCATTAACGATCTTATCTGGGTGTATTTCATGGCGTGCCTCTTCCACAAGCGGGATCATACGCTCTTTGTCTCCGTCCATAAGAAGCTTGGCGATCTTCTCTTCATTGGACATTGCCAAATACGCTTCATCATCTCCCTCTTCGTCTATTGTCACATCTGAAAAATGCTCTATGAATTTAAAGAGTGAATTATCATCAGGATGAAAAAGCAACTCTTCACACACTTCACGGTCTGCATCACTCATCTTGGCAAGCGGGATAATGTGCTTTACATTGATGATAACTGTTGTAAGCCCTGCTTGTAGGCAATGGTGTAGAAAAACAGAGTTTAGATAACGTCTTGCATTAGCATCAAGCCCAAAAGAAATATTTGAGAGTCCCAATGTTGAACCCACTTCAGGGTGACGCTTATGTAACTCTCGTATGGCTTCCAGTGTCTGTATAGCGGCATCACGGTATTCCAAGTCTCCGGAACCTACCGTAAAAGTAAGTGTGTCAAAGATGAGATTTCGTGGGTCTATGCCGTGTCCATTCACTGCCATATCATACATACGTTCTGCCTGGGCTACTTTATCCTCCTTGGTCTTTGCCATCCCTACTTCGTCAATAGTAAGACAGACAAGCGCTGTACCGAACTTCTTGGCAAGTTTACAGATGGCATGAAACTTCTCTTCTCCGTCTTCAAGATTTACAGAGTTTATAATGGGCTTTCCTCCAATACACTTCAGCCCTTCCTCCATCGTATATACACGTGTAGCATCCGGCATAAGAGGCAGAGGGATCTTTTGGTTATACAGCTCCATGACCGCTTTCATATCTTTGGCACCATCACGTCCAGCGAACTCTACGTTCACATCAAGACAGTGTGCCCCGTCACGTACCTGAGCTTGTCCAACCTGAAGTGTACCCTCATAGTCCCCTGCAATAATAAGCTCTCTAAATGCTTTGGAACCTGTAGAGTTAGAACGCTCCCCTATAAGTAACGGTGCCGGTTCCTGGAAAAGCTCAGTCGTATTAAAAAGTGAAGCGATACTTGGCGCTATGCTCCCTGTAGGTGCTTTGGGTTTCATGTTGCCTACTGCTTTTTTAAGTGCCTGTATATGTTGAGGCGTTGTACCACAGCATCCGCCTAAGAAGCTTACACCGTCAAACTCGGTAAACTCCAACTGTTTGTCTGTAAATTCATCAGGTCCCATAGGATAGTAGGTATACCCTCCACGGTTTTGCGGCAGTCCTGCATTGGCATGTACGGAGATAGGTTTATGCCAAAGTTCACTTAGTGTTTTAAGGTGCTTTTTGACTTGGTCTGGACCGGTACCACAGTTAAAACCTAAAGAAAGAATATCAAACGGTTCTAAAATAGTCACAATCGTCGTCGCATCTGTTCCAATAAGCATTGAGCCTGAGAGCTCAATAGTCACAGAAATCATGATAGGAAGTTTTACTCTTCTGCCCTCATTGGCATCTTGACAGGCATGCAAGGCAGCTTTTATCTGCAATGGATCTTGACAGGTTTCAAGCAAAAAGACATCACACCCACCATCTATAAGTCCCTCAGCTACAAGCTTGTAGCCCTCATACATCTCATCATAATGAATATGTCCAAGAGAAGGTAGTTTCGTCCCCGGGCCCATAGAGCCTAAAACAAAACGAGGCTGTTCAGGAGTGCTGTATTCCTCGCATATCTCTTTAACGAGCAATGCACCTTTTTTAGAAAGCTCATAGGCGCGTTCACCCATACCGTACTCATCAAGTACCCAAGGCATCGTTCCAAAGGTATTGGTCTTAATAAGGTCTGCCCCTGCCATGGCATAACGCTTATGTATACGCTTGATGAGTTCAGGTGCCGTGTCAATAAGAAGCTCATTACAACCCTCTTGATTTATACCCTCATTGTCTCTCCATGCCTCATCTGGTACTTCTAGGTCTTGTATCTGCGTACCCATAGCACCATCTATAACTAAGATGCGCTCTTGTATGAGAGATTTGATAGTTTCTGCAATAGACAAATGCAATCCTTGTATGGTAATGTCGTATTGTAGCTAAAAAAGTTTATATAGAAAGGTAAAAAAAGAGGTGGTGAAGCAAAAGTCTTTAGAGACTTTTTTTTGCTTCCTGAAGTGCAGCTATCACTGCATCGATATTGGCTTTTGGGATATGCACTTTCCAGTCCGGTTCCTTTGCTCCTGCCTGTAGGGTGATACCGATGCTTGCAACGCTTTCACTCTTCGCACCATAAGGCTCTGCAATCGTTGTCACAGAGATTTTTCCGTCTTTTGTACCGCTTAATGTTATTTCATCTACTTGGGTGACTGTTCCGCTCATTGTAATTCCTTTAGTTTAATTGCTATTAACCCTTACGGCGATAGCGTAATTATATATAAATTTCCTTACGTGGTAGGTAAGACGTACGATTAATAATTATATCAAAAAAGGTTAACGGTTTTTAACAAGTCTCATGAGAGCAGCTTGCATTTTTCGCCATAGTTTGATCTCTATTGCAGGGAAGCCCGCATAGGTCTTTCCTCCTTCAAGAGATTTGGTCACACCACCTTTACCGGCAATGGTCGCAAAAGCACCCACTTCCAGATGCCCTGCCGTAGCACTCTGTCCACCCATGACCACATTACGTCCGAGTGTTGTAGAACCTGCAAGTCCAACCTGTGCAGCACAAAGTGTATGTTCTCCCACATCACAGTTATGTGCGATCTGTATAAGATTATCCAGTTTTGTACCCTTGCGAATAGTCGTTGTACCGAATACTGCTCTGTCTATGGCACAGTTTGCTCCTATTTCTACATCATCCTCAACCAAAACATTCCCGTTTTGATAGATTTTAACATGCTCCCCCAACTTTGTATGGGCAAAACCATAGCCGTCACATCCTAGAACCGTCCCGGAATGAATGATACAGTTTTTACCTATTTGCGTACCATGATACAGTGTTACATTGGGATGCAAAATAGTATTTGAACCTACAGTGACATCATCACCCACATAACATCCTGCCAACAAAGTCACATTGTCTCCCAAAGTCACATTTTTACCAAAACGTACCCGTTTGTCTATGTCACACCCCTCACCCATAGCCGGATGCCCACCTTTACTCTCAAGCTTATGTGCAAAAAATTTAGATGCATAGGCTAATTTTAAATAGGCTTCATCAGTAATCAGTGCTATAGTTGTTGATGGCAAAAATGGTGCATGCTTTTCATCTATAAGTACAGCACCTGCTTTAGTAGAAGAGAGTTGCGATGCATATTTACTGTCATTAAAAAAACTGAGCTGCGTATGCGTTGCTTCACTTAGGGTATGAATACCGTCTATCTCGATATCATTACCGTTAAAATCAATATTGAGATCTTTTAAAATTTGAGAGAGTTTGTATGTCATCATTGTCCTTTGGCTTCGGCAATCTCAACCACCGAAATATATGGAAATTAAATACTCAAAAAACACTTCTATTCGTGTTCCCTGAGCTTGTCGAAGGATTATCTTTCTATAGCCACCACACCGCCGCGTACTATCTCCGTTGGGTTGTAACGCTCTGCTGCTTCTATAAAATGTTTAATACGCTTAGGTTCATCAGCAACTTGTGCAATAACCATCTCTTTACCTACATTGACAATGCCACCGTTATAGGTAGAACAAAGTGCAGCAATATCAGAAAGGTTTTCGGCAATAGGGAACTTTACAAGTACCATCTCTTTTTCAACCATCTCTTCATGCTCTATGACCTTGTAGACAGGTATCAATTTATGAAGCTGCTTGGTGATCTGTTCCATTACTTTGGTCGAACCGTTTGTTGCAATAGTGATATGCGACATTTCGGAGTTCGGGATAGGCGCAACAGTCAATGACTCGATGTTATACCCACGACCTGCGAAAAGAGCAGTTACACGTGCCAATACAGAACTTTCATTCATGACCACAACAGAGATAACACGTCTTTCATTTGTTGAATGTGCCATTACTTCTCCTCCCCTTCTGTTTTTTGAGGCAGCATCATATTAAAGAGTGCACCCCCTGAAGGTACCATAGGAAGTACATCTTCAAAACGGTTCGTCTGTACATTCATAAAACATACTTTATCTTGTTTTATGGCATCTTCCAATGCTGCATCAAATTCTGCTTTGGTCGTTACATCATACCCGATCCCTCCACATGCCTCAGCCAGCGCTTTAAAGTTTGGTTGGAACGAAAGATCGGTTTCAGAATAACGTTTCTCATAGAAGAATGTCTGCCACTGTCTTACCATTCCAAGGAAATGGTTGTTCAGTATCACATTGATCACCGGTATCTTGTACTCCGCTGCGGTAACTAACTCCTGCATATTCATCAAAATGGAACCGTCCCCGGTGATATTGATAACTGTTTTTTCAGGGTGTGCTCTTTTTGCACCGATCGCTGCAGGGAAACCAAATCCCATTGTTCCAAGTCCACCGGAGTTGATCCATTGGCGTGGTCTGTCAAACGGATAGTGCTGTGCTGCCCACATCTGGTGCTGCCCTACATCCGAAGTAATGATCGCATCTTCACCGATAAGCTCACCGATACGTTCTATCGCCCATTGCGGTTTAATCACCTCATCAGAATCAACATAAGACTGAGGATGTAACGCATCATAACGCTTCAGTATCTCTCTCCATGCATTGTATCTGTCCGTATCTACATCATTAAGCAGGGGGATCATCTTTTCAAGCACCTGTGTCACATCCCCGACAATAGGATAATCTACATCTACAAGTTTTCCAATGTTTGCTGCATCAATATCTACATGAATAATATCTGCATATTTAGCAAATTCTGAAAGTTTCCCTGTCACCCTGTCATCAAATCTGGCACCCAATGAGATAACCAAGTCTGTCTCAGACATTGCCATATTGGATGCATAATTACCATGCATACCGAGCATACCAAGAAGCAGTGGATTCTTTGCTCCCATAACACCTCTTGCCATCAATGTCTCAACAGCAGGTATCTGTGTTTTCTCTGCCAGTTCCCGCACAAGATCAGCTGCATTGGAAAGGACGACTCCTCCACCAAGATAAAGTAGTGGCTTCTTTGCAGACTTGATCGCTTCAACCGCTTTTTCTATCTGTCTTTTATTTCCTTTGTAGGTCGGTTTATATGAAGGGATATCTACAGAATCAGGATATGTAAAATTACCGATATCTACAGTAATATCTTTAGGAATATCTACAAGTACCGGTCCGGGTCTTCCGCTTCTGGCAATATAAAACGCCTCTTTCAGCACACGGGGCAGTTCTTCAAGTGTACGTACCAGAAAATTATGTTTCGTACAGGGTCTCGAAATTCCTACTGCATCGATCTCCTGAAATCCATCCGTACCAATGAGGGACAAAGGCACCTGCCCTGAAATGACCACCATAGGGATAGAGTCCATATAGGCTGTTGCCAGTCCGGTAACGGCATTGGTAAATCCTGGTCCCGAAGTCACCATGGCAACCCCGACTTCCCCTGTAGCTCTAGCATAACCGTCTGCTGCATGTACAGCAGCCTGTTCATGACGGTTTAAAATATGTTCAAATCCGTTTTGTTTGTAAATTTCATCATAAACGTGCATGATCGCACCACCCGGGTAACCAAATACGGTCTTAACCCCCTCGGCGATAATTGCTTCACACACCATCTGTGCACCACTCATCTGCATGGTTTACACTCCATTATTTTATTTTTATAATATTTGGATTATAGCTAAAAATTATTAGATTGCTCTTTTGCAGTTGCAATAATGGCATTGGACTTTTTTTTATTATAATTGTGACCATGAAGTGAGGATGGTCACTTAATAGGTTACACTAACTTGAATAAGTTTTTAAATTCTCATTTACATATTTTCATCCCTTCTTTAATAAATTGAACCCTCTGAATAACCTAGACATTCACAATAGGTTTTGCAAATGTAAGATTGTGCAAAAGATTTACAAGTCCTAGCCATAGCTAAGTCGCAGTAAATATCTTGTGCAAGGTTGCGTTTGCAAAGTCTACCCAGAGGGCATCACTAGCTTTCACCTATGCGTCGTTACTCTTTCTTGACTTAGCTAAGGCTAGGACTGCAAAAGAGTGCCTAGCCTAGACAAAAGCTAGAGATGTTGTGAACGCCTAAGTTGTTCAGAGGGTTCAATAGTAAGTTGTTAGTGAAATCCTGATTTCTTGATGAAAATCATGAAAAACTCTTCCTTCTTTTACTATACTTCTTACATGGATTTCACACAAGCAATAGAGATAGCCAAAAATATTTACTGGGTTGGTATGTATCTTCAGAATGATCCTTTCCAGTGTCACCCCTATTTTATTAAAAATGGCAATGCATCTGTTCTGGTAGATCCCGGTTCCATGTTGGAATTTGATGCAGTCGTAAGGAAGATAAACACCATTAGTTCTATGCAAAATGTTAAATATATCATTTTGCATCATCAAGATCCCGATCTTGCAGCTTCTGTACCTGAAATGGAAAAATTGATTGATCGTAACGATTTACAGATCATCACACATAGCCGAATGGTTCCTTTAGTCAAACATTATCTCATACAATCAGACTATTATGAAATCGACAAACATCAACATAAACTTCAATGCGACAATTTACATTTGGAATTTTTAACAACCCCTTACTGTCACTCACCAGGGGCATTCGTTACCTATGAACCACAGACAAAAACTTTACTATCAGGAGATATTTTTGGAGGGATCGAAGAATCTTGGGAGTTTTTTGCAGGAGATGACTACTTTAAAAAAGCCAAGCAGTTCCATGCAGAATACATGCCAAGTCGGGACATTTTCAACTATGCACTCTCTAAAATAGAAACACTGGACATCGATCTTATTGCACCACAACATGGCTCTATCATCAAAAAAGAGCAGATCATGCCACTTATTGAACAAATGAAAGCTTTAGAGTGTGGGCTATATGTTGAAAAAGAGTATCGTGATGAGCTTCTCTATACGATCGAAGCACTCAAGCAAAAAGATATGGCTCTTATTGCTTCACTTGAGCAACTCAAAGAGAAAGAGGAGTTTCTTTTTCAAAAAGCAAAAATGGCCGATATGGGTGAAATGATAGGAAATATTGCACATCAATGGCGTCAACCCTTAGCCATAAACAATACGATCATTTCCATTCTTAAAGAAAAATCCCAAAGAGAAATCCTGAATGATACAGAGTTGATGACAAAACTAAAAGAGATGGAGAATAACATACAATATATGTCAAGAACCATTGATGACTTTATGCGTTTCTACCATCCGGCAAAAAAGAAAACAAACTTCTGCGTCTGTGATGTCGTTGAACATGCTTTGACCATTATGCGTCCTATGTTAAATAAAGCAGGTATTGATATCTGTTTCCAAAATTGTGATGATGCTTACATCAACGGCTATATGAATGAGTATACACAGGTAGTTGTCTCTATTTTAACCAATGCAAAAGATGTTTTGATCCATAGAAAAACAAAGAATGCCACTATCGATATGGTTTTATCTCAGGATAATAAGAATGTTGTCCTCACAATAAGTGATAATGCAGGAGGGATCAAAAAAGAGCATATCCACCGTGTGTTTGATCCCTATTTTACCACTAAACATAAATCTATGGGAACAGGGCTCGGGCTTTATATTTCCAAGATGATCATTGAAAAAAATATGGGCGGTACGTTAAAGGTACAAAATATCAAAGAGGGTGCAGCGTTCAGTATAACAATGGAGAAGGCAGATGGATAACAGTAAGATCAGCGATGTTTCAATACTCATTGCAGAGGATGAAACCAAACTTTTAAATTCTATGGTAGAGTATCTTCAGCTCTTTTTTACACATGTATATGCAGCTGAAGACGGAATGAGTGCGTATGAAATATACCGGAAAAAGAGACCGGATATTATCGTTGCCGATATTCATATGCCACGACTTGACGGACTCTCCATGATAGAGAAGATCCGTAAAAATGATGAAACTACCAAGATCATCATTACTACTGCCCATTCAGACAAAGAAAAACTTTTGCAGGCTATAGAACTGCATTTGGTAAAATATTTGGTTAAACCTGTACAAAGTGACAGACTCAAAGAGCTTCTTTTTAGCCTTGTTGATGAATTGCGTAAAAAGAATCATCTTATCTATCTGAAAGAAGATTACTATTGGGATGAGCATACGCATAAACTCTATCAGGATAAAAAAGAGATACTGTTAAAACCAAGAGAACAAAAGCTTCTTGCGCTTTTATGTACCAAGGCAAATCAAACTGTCTCTTCCATCGATATTTATAATACATTGTATGAAGAGCAGCCTGAACGTGATTTCTCTTCAAATGCTATTACTTCCCTAATAAAACGTGTGCGGCATAAACTTCCCAAAGAAACATTAAAAAGCAGTTATGGAATAGGCTATATTTTAGTCACAAAATAATAAAAAAATCATTTTGACAAATTTTGACAAACTTTTCTATTATACTTCTATTTAAGAGGTGAGACAGTACATATCCCCCTTTGTAATTGTACTTATAAAAACACCTCTAAATTACTACACTGACCAATAGGTTTCTTCCAACCTATAAATAATAGACTCTCTTTTGTATGTCTCTTCTTTTTTTGATTTGGTTAGTGTAGGGATTTTCACTTATTACACCCTTTTAAAGCAACACCTTCACGCAATCCGTCATCTACCACCACACATTTTTCAAATTCAACGATAGTAAAAAGTTGTTTAAAAATGAGTATCCCCGCAGCAATCAAATCACTTCTGCCTGTACCTACTGTGACTTCTCTCTCTTCAAGGGGCATAGCCAGAAGTTTTTTCAAATAAAGATCCAATTCAGTCATCACTAATGATGTACCATTTATTTTGGAAGCATCATAGCTCTCATAGGTCTGTCCAAGTTTCATAGCTGCTACTGTTGTAGGTGTACCGGCTGTGGCGACAAACGAGTCTACTTTACCTTTTGTTGCATATACTTCAGCACAGAACATTTGCATCTCAAACATGACTGAGGAGAGTACCTGATCTATCTTTTCTAATGTTTGATAAGTTTGGGCGATCGTTACAATACCTACAGGAAAACTTTTGGAAATAGTTTTATCCGGGTAGCAAAAGATCAGTTCTGTTGATCCCCCGCCTATATCAACCAGCACAAAACTTTGTGATGCATAGTGTAATTTACGCAACCTGTTCTTTACTGCCAAAAGAGTATATTCCGCCTCTTTTTCTCCGGAAATTATCTCGAAAATAATCCCTGTCTCTTCTTCTATACTTCTTAATACTTGTACTTTGTTTGAGGCCTGTCGCAGCGCTTCAGTAGTCACTGCTTTTATACGCTGTTCAGAAAAATCAATCACCTGCTTTGCTTCTTTGATCGCTGCGATCACTCTAGCTACTGCTGCATCATTAATGAAACCATGTTCTCTTAAACCGTCTGCTGTTTTAACGATCTTTTCAAATGCAGCTACAGCTTCCTCTGCCTGGCAATCGTAGCAGAGCACACGCAATGTATTTGAGCCCAGGTCAATTGCAATAATTAAATCCTCACTCCTCACTCCTCACTCCTCACTTAATATTGCAAAGCAATATTTTAGTGTTCTTCTTTAAAAGAAAATCCACTCTCTTTTAACTTCTCTCTTATCAATGCCTGATGTTCTTCACCTTTTGTCTCCAAAGCCACAGAGACGTGGGCATCTCCAAACTTCAAATCTATAGAAGTTCTGTCATATCCTATTTGTACAATGTTAGCTCCCACATCCGTGAGTATCTGTGTAAATGACTGTAAGGCTCCGGGCTTATCTACCAGTGTGACCATCAGCTTCATTTTGCGCGATGATTTCATCAAACCTTTCTCAATGATCAAAGAAAGCATTGTGACATCAATGTTTCCTCCACTCAGTACCACACCTATTTTGGACCCCTTGGGAAGATCCAGTTTGCTATGCAGTAAAGCGGCTACACCTACTGCACCTGCACCTTCTACAAGCACCTTTTGTTTCTCAAGCAGAAAGAGGATCGCTGAAGCGATCTCATCTTCTCCCACACTTTTAAAACTGTCTACATTTTTTAGAATATACTCCAGTGTGATCGCAGAAGTATCCCGTACGGCTATCCCGTCAGCAATCGTTCTTACCGAAGTAGTATCAAGCGGTTGTTTTGCATCATAAGAGTTCTTCATAGCCGGAGCACCCTGGGCAGAGACACCGACTATTTTGATCTGAGGATTCAATGCTTTTGCAGCAACACCCATACCGGAGATAAGTCCTCCACCACCCACAGGAACAACCAGTGCAGCAAGGTCGTCTACCTCTTCAAACATTTCCAAAGTCACTGTACCCTGACCTGCCATCACTTCCTCATCAGTAAAAGGATGTACAAAATTATAGTTATTTTCTTTTGCAAAAGTCACTGCATACGCATATGCTTCATCATAATTGCCACCATGCAGTATGACTGTTGCACCAAACTCTTTAACCCCCTGCACTTTCGTAAGCGGTGTAGACTCAGGCATGACGATGGTTGCATCTATACCGAAATGTTTAGCAGAAAATGCTACCCCCTGTGCATGGTTTCCTGCACTTGCAGCCACGACACCACCTTTTTCTCCACTCTCTACCAAAGAGGCTATTTTATTGAAAGCCCCTCTGAGTTTAAAGGCACCTGTACGTTGAAGGTTCTCTTTTTTCAGATACACTTCATATCCACTCATTTGTGAAAGTATCGGTGCATAGGAGAATGGCGTACGATGTACTATTCCCTGCACTCTTTCATAGGCTTTTTTTATACTGTTTAAGTCCAACATTATCTTTCCTAGATATTATAATGATTGAATTATATCGAAATAAAGGATAAATCATGGAGTGTGAATTTCCGACAGTCAACAGTAATAAAGAAGAGATGAAAGAGATTTTTAATGCCGTAAAGACCATTGCCGTACTTGGACTCTCTCCCAATGAGAGCAAAGCAAGCCACCGTGTAGCCAAATATCTTCAGGAGGCAGGATACAGGATCATTCCTGTTTACCCGAAAGAAGAGATCATTTTAGGTGAAAAAGTCTATCGCTCTTTGGCAGAGATCCCGTTTGAAGTAGATATGGTAGATATCTTCAGAAAACCTGCTGCATTTGATGCAATTGCCAATGCATGTATTGCACGTGGAGATGTAAAAGTCTTTTGGGGACAGGTAGGACTTGTCAACAATGATGCAGCGCAAAAAGCCAAAGATGCAGGGATGAAAGTTATTCAAAACTACTGTGCAATGGTAGAGCATAGAGAATTAATATAAGGGAACCCTCTGCATAGCCTAATATTACAATTCCAACTTAACTCTTTTTTACCAAAAACACCCCATTCTCTACATGCTCCGTATGTGGGAACTGGTCATAAATAGCTGATTCTTTTACTTCATGTGTTTTCGTCAATGTTTCCAGATCACGTGCCAATGTTTCAGGGTTGCAGGAAATATAAATAATATTTTCCAGTTTTGAAACAAGTTTGATCGTTCCCTCATCCAGCCCTGCACGCGGCGGATCTACCAGTACAGTACTGAAATCATACGATTGCAGATCAATATCTTTTAATCTGTTAAACTCTCTTTTACCCTCAAGTGCTTCTGTCATCTCTTCAGAGGCGAGTCTGGCAAAGGTAATATTTTCTACTCCGTTAAGTTTACAGTTCTGCTTTGCTGCATGGATGGAACGTTTACTGATCTCCGTTGCCAACACTTTATCAAAATAATGAGAAATCGGCAGCGTAAAATTCCCTAACCCGCAGTATGATTCCAGAAAGTCTCCATACTCTACTTGTTTTACCTGCTTGATCACCCACTCGATCATTTTAACATTGACTGCCGGATTTGGCTGGGTAAAGCCGCTCTCATACTGCACATAGGTAAATATTTTTCCATCTATTTCCAACTTTTCAGTCACAAATTCATCAGAGAGTATCACCTTTTGTTTACGGCTTCTTCCCATCACTTTACAGTGAAGTTCCGACTCGATCATTTTGGCTTCTTTACTCCATGTATCGTCCAGTTTTCTATGGTAAAGCATCGTGATTAAACACTCATCTGTAGTCGTTGCCAAAAACTCTACGGCAAAAAGGCGCTTTTTAAGTACTTCCGTAGAAGCATTGATCTTCTCAAGTAACTTCCACATGCGCTTCTCTATGGGTTCAATAACTTTGGGACACTCTTCTATACTCACAGCACCGTTTTTTGTAATATTCCCCATCGCATAGTCACACCTGTCACCCTCATGCCAAATACGAAATTCACTCCTTGCACGATAATGAGAATCACGAGAGTCAAACACTTCCAATGCTTCTTGATAGAAAGGAGAAAGCAGTTCACTTACCTTTTTCTCTTTTCTCTCCAACTGCTCACCATAATTCATTTCATACAAACTGCATGAGCCGCAGGATCCAAAATGTTTACAATTCAAATTTATGCCTTTAATTACAATTAGGTATAATCGCAATAATTAAATAATTTTTCGTATTTTATCGTAAAGGGAACAAAAATGTCCATAAGTGTCGTCATCCTTGCAGCAGGTCAAGGTACAAGAATGAAATCATCTACACCTAAAGTGCTGCATGAAATATCCGGAAAATCCATGCTGTTCCATGCCATAGATGCCGCAAAAGATGTCTCTGATGATATTACAGTCGTACTCTACCATCAGGCAGAGCGTATTCAAAAAGAGATAGAAGAAGTGTATGAAGGAATCGGGTTTCATATGCAGAATGCAACGAAGTATCCCGGTACAGGCGGCGCAATGAAAGGTGTGGAAGTAAGGCATTCCAAAGCACTGATACTTAACGGGGATATGCCTTTAGTGACAACCGACTCCCTGCATGCACTGATGGAAGGAGATGCAGATATCAATATGTCAGTTATTCATCTGGATGATCCAAGCGGATACGGACGGGTAGTGATACTCAACGGAAATGTACGTGAAATAGTGGAAGAGAAAGACTGTATTCCTGCCCAAAAAGAGATACAGACAGTCAATGCCGGTGTCTACTGCGTAAAAAAAGAGTTGTTGGAGAAATATATTCCTCTACTCTCTAACGACAATGCTCAGGCAGAATATTATCTGACAGACATCATTAAAATGGCTGTGGATGAAGACAAAACAGTTCATCCTGTGATGGTACAGGAAGAGGAGTTCAAAGGGGTCAACTCAAAACTTGATCTTGCACACGCCGAAGAGATCATGCAAAAACGTATCAGACAAAAGTGGATGAAAGACGGTGTGAGTATGCGTCTGCCTGAAACCATCTATATTGATTCCAGAGCTACTTTCGAGGGCGAATGTATACTGGAGAACGGTGTGAGTATTCAGGGTAGCAGCCATATTATTGCTTCACATATCAAAACACATTCCATCATAGAAGACTCACATATAGAGAACTCCAGTGTGGGACCCATTGGGCGAATTAGACCTCAGAGTAAACTTCTCAATACCCATGTCGGAAATTTTGTAGAGGTGAAAAAATCCACCCTTAACGGAGTCAAAGCCGGACATCTGGCATACATCGGTGATGCAATCATAGATGAGGGAACCAATCTGGGAGCTGGTGTGATCACCTGTAATTATGACGGTAAGACCAAATACAAGACCACGATCGGTAAAAATGTATTTGTAGGAAGTGATACACAACTGGTCGCTCCGGTGAACATAGAGGATGATGTCTTGATAGCAGCTGGAACCACCGTCAATAAAGATGTCTCAAAAGGGAATTTGGCTATTTCCAGAACACAGATGCGGACCGTGAAGGACTTTTTCTATAAATTTTTCGGAGAGAAATAATATGCAGGTGAATTTAAACGGAAAAACTATTTTATTGGGAATCACTGGAAGTATCTCAGCCTATAAAGCCTGTGATCTGGCACGTCTTTTTGTCAAGGCGGGTGCCAAGGTGCATGTGGTCATGACTCCAAGCAGTGAACGTTTTGTCTCTGCCTTGACATTTGAGGCACTTACCCGAAATCCTGTACTTACAGAAAAAAGTGAGTGCTGGAGCTCGGAGCTCAATCACATTGATATCGGTAAAAAGTGTGATGCTTTTATCGTTGCTCCCGCTACTGCAAATACACTGAACAAACTGAGCAAAGGTATTGCTGACAATATCCTGACACAAACTGCACTCGCTTATGCGGGACCTATGCTGGTTGCACCTGCTGCCAATACACAAATGCTTCAAAATCATTACACCGCGGGTTCACTCAAAATGTTAGGGGTAAATGATTATACGATCATTGAACCTCAGAATAAGCTTTTGGCCTGCGGCGATGTGGGAACCGGTGCTTTGGCTGAACCAACCGAGATCTTCTTTGAAACAGCAAAAGCAGTTTTAAAAGAGATATTCTGGGAGGACAGACGTGTGGTCGTTACAGGCGGAGGCACCAGAGAGAAAATAGATGAAGTACGCTACATCAGCAACTTCTCTTCTGGGAAAATGGCAAAAGCACTTTGCCTGCAACTCTATCTCAAAGGTGCAGATGTCTGCTACATCACTACCATGGGAAATGAGGGATTACCACAAAGTCTCTACACGATTGATGTGGAAGATGCAAAAGAGATGTTCGAATACACTGTAGATGCCATTCGTGTTGCCAAAAAAGGAAAAATGAGCAAAGCTTCTATGAACAGCTCTGATGCACCATACCTCATCCAAAAAGAGCCCTACCTCTTTATGGTAGGTGCCGTAGCAGACTTTACACCAAAATTCCCGCAGCAGGGAAAACTCAAAAAATCTATGGTGGGAGAGCAGTGGCAGATAGAGCTCAAGCAGACCACCGATATTCTCTCAAACATCAACAAAGAAGGCTTAAAGACCATTGCTTTCAAGGCGGAGATGGACAACGAAGAGGGTCTAAACAATGCGGTGAACCTTTTAACACAAAAAGGAGTAGATGCTGTCTGCTACAACCTGCTCAAAGATGCCACAAGCTTTGGCGGTAATGAAAATGAGATCACCTTTATTACCCAAAAGGATCAAGTCATATTGGGACGTGCAGACAAGTTCACACTGGCAGAGAATATTCTCACCCATGCCAAGGCTCTTTTAGATGACTGATACGCCTCTAAAAAACCTTGCAATCATTATGGACGGTAACGGAAGGTGGGCAAAACAACACGGGTTCAAACGTACCAAAGGACATGAAAAAGGCGCAGAGGTCATCCGTGACATTACCACGTATTGTGCAAAACACCCTACGATTGAGACAGCAACATTCTATGCATTCAGTACAGAAAACTGGAAACGTCCAAAACTTGAAGTAGAATTCCTCATGAAAATGCTTGAGAGGTACTTAAAAGAGGAATTAGATACCTATCAAGCATATGGTATTCGTTTTCAAGCAATTGGTGATCTGTCACGCTTCTCACATGCGTTACAAAAACGTATTTTAAAAACACAGGAACTTACTAAAGAAAACAGCAATCTGATCCAAGTACTCGCTTTAAATTATGGGGGACGTGCTGAGATCACCGCTGCAGTGAACAAGCTTATTTCTAAAGGAAAAAAGAGCGTGACTGAAGAAGATATTTCTCTAGCACTACAGACACCCTACAGCGACATAGACCTACTGATACGCACAAGCGGTGAAGAGCGTATCTCAAATTTCCTACTCTGGCAGTTAAGTTACAGTGAACTCTATTTTACACCTACACTCTGGCCTGACTTCAATGCCGAAGAATTAAATGAGATCATAGAAAATTACACACAACGTATCAGACGTTTTGGAGGGGTATAAAATGATAGAAACAAGTTTTGTAGCGATCGTAGTATTTATTTTCGGGATCATGATAGGTTCTTTTTTGAATGTCGTGATCTACCGCATTCCAAAAGGTGAAAGCATTGCTTTCCCTGCATCCAAATGTCAAAGCTGTCAAACACCTCTAAAGTGGTACCACAATATACCCATCTTTTCCTGGCTCTTTCTTGGTGGGAAATGTGCTTTCTGTAAAGAGCCCATTGCAAAACAATACCCTATCGTTGAATTTCTCACCGGTATTATTTTTACAGCACTTTACTTCAAACTTGGACTGGTCTGGTATCTTCCTTTTGTCGCGGCATCATTTGCTGCACTTTTTGCCCTGGTGATGATAGATTTCAAATATATGGCGGTACCGGACAATGTCAATTTTACCGCTCTTCTCTTTGCACTGGTACAGCCAAACTTTCTTGATGCTCTCCTCTATGCAGCGATCGCGGCAGGGGGACTTTATCTGATAGGACTACTCTCTTCCTTGCTTGCACGAAGGGAGGCTATGGGAGGTGCAGACGTGATCGTAGCAGGTACTATGGGTGCACTGCTTGGCTTTCCAAACTTTTTTGTAGCTATTTTTCTCTCTGCCCTGCTGGCTATGGTTCCGGCAATGCTCTACAGAGACAAAGGCATTCCTTTTGTTCCATTCCTTGCGTTAGCCACATTTATCGTGTATCTTTACGACACTCAGGCAACACAGCTACTGGAGAAGATCATCTATGGTTAATGCAAGAGGGTATATCTCGTCAAATTTCACCAAAGCCTTTCTAACGATATTCCTGCCTTTTTTTCTCATTATTTCGCTTGTATATCTTGTAAAGATATCTTCACTTACCGCTAAAATACAGATAAGTTTTCTGGAACTGCTAAAACTTTACAGCTACTCTATTCCAGATATTATCTTCTATACACTGCCTCTCTCTTTTATCGCAGCTCTGGCAAATGTATTGATCAAACTCTCTACAGACAATGAACTGATCGCACTCTATGCCTTGGGTCTCAAAGCCAGTAAAGTACTCAGAGGACTGCTTATTCTCGGTATTCTCTTTTCTTTGCTTTTAGCTTCCATCTCTTTTTTAGGTATGCCTCTGAGCAAACAGTTCTACAAATCGTTCAAAGAGTCTAAAAAATCTGAAGCAAAACTGAACATTGTACCGGGGAAATTAGGTCAAAAATTCGGAGATTATTATATTTATGTCAAAGAGAAGAAAGCAGGAAAGTTCCATAATATCGTTATCTATAACCGCACCCGTAAAAATGAAGAACAGTTTTTCTCTTCAAAAAAAGGAGAACTCAATAAAAAGAACGGGGCTACCTCTCTTTTACTGAATGACGGCTACGGATATACTTATTCAGATACCAAACTCCAACAAGCAAAATATAAAACATTGGAAGTCTATGACAGCAGCAGAAAAAAAGATTTTCACTTTGAAGACATTATTGCCTATTGGAGTAAAGCAAAAACTGATGAAAAGATGATGCACCGTGTACTGTTTTTTATCTTTGTCAGTCTCATACCTCTACTTTCTGTTTATCTTGTAGCCTCTTTTACAATGATCAATCCACGCTATCAAGCCAATCGTTCTTTCATTGTCATTTTCCTTACGACACTTCTGCTTTATATGATAGCCTCTTCTTTGGAAAAATGGGGGAACTTCACTATTCTAGGCATTACTATAGTTGCCACATTCCTTCTGGGGAAATGGCTTTTCAAGAGACGTGTGGCAAAGTATTTTTAAATGCAGGAAAAGTGTCTAAGAGTTAAAGCTATTATCGCCTATGACGGAAGCTGTTTCTTTGGATTTCAGAGACAGACAAGCACACCCCAAACCGTGACACATGCCATAGAAGAGGCATTGCATTCTCTACAGATACACTCTGCTGTTGTCGGAAGCGGCAGGACTGATGCAGGAGTACATGCTACAGGGCAGGTCATACACTTTGATCTACCACATTTTTGGACAGATCCTGAAAAATTAAAAGTAAACCTCAATAGAAAATTAAAAGAGATACAATTCAAACATATTTCCATCGTTCCAAATGATTTTCATGCCAGATTTTCAGCAAGAAAAAGAGTCTACCGTTATGTTTTCAAAACAAAAAAGCCTTCTGTATTTGAAGCCAACTATATTGCTTATTATCCTGAATTCAACAAAGATCTTTTACTTCATGCACTTCATTCTTTTGAAGGAGAGCATGATTTCAACTGTTTTCACAAGACCGGTACACTAACCCATACTACGATAAGAACGATCTATCAGACAACATACAAGAAGGTTAACGGCTATCACATGATTTATTTTCAAGCCAACGGTTTTTTACGTTCACAAGTAAGAGTGATGGTAGAAACTGCCATGCGCTGTGCCAAAGGAGAGCTTACATTGGGGCAACTCCAAGAACAGTTAATATGCCAGAAGAAACATATTACAAAACTTGCCCCGCCTCAAGGACTCTATCTCTCCAGGATCATATACTGAGTTTACTTTTCAGCTCTTCGACTGCCGGTTCCATACTCAAGGAGTCACAACAAATATCTTTACTGTTTTGATCTGAAGCAAAAACAAACGGTACTGCATCTCTGTCTTTAATAAGATCTACTATGAGACACGGCATCTGTGCAAAAGGCTCCTCATCAAAAAGTACATAACTGTAATGGCCAATTTCCAGTTTATCTATAAATGCATTTTCACTTTCAGCGATCTCTACAGAGTATCCAAGATTATCAAAAATTGACACATAGAGATGTGCTGCTAACGGTGTTACTTTATAAAGCAGTATATCCGAAGTAATGCCTGGAACTGTATCCGCAGCATCATCTGTCTTTATGTCCTCTTCTTTACTCTCATCATTAGAAATTACAGATAGTTTTTCTACAGCTTCTTCTTCACTGTTTTTTTCTATTTTCTTTTCTTCAACAGTTTGATCTTTATCTATTTCAAGAATCTTGTAAGGGAAGTACTCTCCTATTAATCGTCGTATATCATCAAGATCAATAGGTTTTGAAGCATAGTTGTCCATGCCTGCTTCTATATATTTCTCTCTGTCTCCATGTAAAGCATTGGCGGTCAAAGCTATGATAGGTACGTGATGTTTACGGTTCTTTTCTTCAAACTCCAATATCTGTTGAGTTGCTTCTATCCCACCCATTACCGGCATCTGTATATCCATAAATACAATATCATATTCATTTTGTCTACGTAAAGAGACTGCTTCTTCACCATTATTGGCAAGTGTAACATCTACTCCAAGACCTTCAAGTACATTTTGGATCAGTTTTTGATTGATCGCATTATCTTCTGCTACCAATGCATGTATATTTTCAAATCTCTCTTTGCTTTTTGTCACCTGATCATCTTTATCTTTGACAGACTCCTCATTGATGATTTCCAGAGATTTCAATGTTTTACTGAGATTGATCGGTTTATAAAAAACTCTATCTATACTATCTTCTATATTTTCCAATTTACCTTTTAGATCACCTGTTGTAACCACAACCGTTTTGGTATCTAAATTCACATATGCTTCCAATTCATCAGCTCTTTTACAGTATCTATGGTTAATGAAAAGGATATCCGGCAGAGCTGAGCTCTCCATATCAAGCAAGACTTTCCCCTCATAGACAGTAAACTCTGCACCGGTATATTCAACATAGGCTCTTAGATTTTCATCCATTGCTCTGGCAATACTCATATCCGGTACCATATAACCTATATGAATCGTGTGCATATCAGGTTTCTCTCTTAAGAGATTCTGTTCAGATTTTTTCAATATCAAGGTAAAGAAGAAAGTCGAACCTTTGTCTTCTTCACTCTCTATATCAAGTTCTCCCCCCATAAAGGAAACAAGTTTTCCTGAAATTGCCAAGCCCAGCCCTGTTCCCCCAAATTTTCTACTTGTAGAAACATCTGCTTGGGAAAAGGCATCAAATATGACTTTTCTTTGTTCTTCGGTAATACCAATACCAGTATCAGATACTGCAAACTTCAAACTAATATCTTTATCTGTTTCAGAAACTTTTTCAATAGAGACATCCACATTCCCTGTCATACCGGTAAACTTGATCGCATTACTGACAAGATTCACAAGGATCTGAGATATTTTTGTAGGGTCACCCATAAGTGTAGCCGGAAGCGCAGGATCAATATAGACACCCAGTTCAATGTCCTTCTCCGCTGCCCTTGCACCATAGGATTCAATTGCGGATTCAAATTTTTCAATAGGATCAAAAGGAATACTTTCCAACTCAATCTTATCTGCTTTAATTTTAGAAAGATCAAGAATATCATTCACAATATTAAGAAGGTTATCAGAACTATGTTCTATCACTGTAATGAACTCTTCCTGCTCGGGTGTCGGGTCTGTTGATTTAAGCAACTGAGTAAAGCCTACAATACCATTCAACGGAGTACGGATCTCATGCGACATATTGGCCAAAAAAAGATCTTTTGCCTGATTGGCTCCTTTAATGGTTTCAACCAGGAACCCATAGATCTCCCTGGTATCTCTTCGTTCTATGATATCTTTAAGTTCAGCTTGTTGTTCAGGACTCAATACGGTCTCTATATTTTTTAACGTATCTTCAAAGAGACGTCTGTCTTTACTTATATTACGATAGATCAAAAGCAGTACAAAGAGAAGTAGTAGCAAGATCAACGAAGCAATAGCATACTGCATCATCACGTCATTGGTACGTCTGGTATTGGATTGAACTGTTTTTTGTGCCGTTGACAAAAGCATATTTTGAGGAAGATCAACCGTTTTTATTTTTTTACCAAGGGTTGAAAGCCATACTGTCGTCGTAACAGGATAAATGCCACTTTGTGTCCCGTAAAGGATTTGCACACGTTCATTTCTGCCCATCTGTGTAAACAATTCCGGGTTAAGTGCATGACTAAGTTTCGGGATCAGTATCTTGTTTTTTATCTTGTCAAATACAGGTATGATTTCATCTTTTCTGATCCCATCCCATAATTGAAGATCAGTATCACTCATCTTCTCGGATCTGCTTAGAATAAAAGAGATAAATGTCCTCTCATGCGCACTGTTTGCTTTTAAATTTGCAAGATCAGTATACACTGACAGATCATTTTTCATCTGCATTAATACACTCTTCTTGGCTAACATACTCATAGTTCCAATGAGCGATTGTGCTATTTTTTCCTGATAACTGTCAAAGAAGATATTTTTATAGTCTGAACTCAATGTATCTACTCTTGTACGTACATATTTCAAATTCTCTGCTATAAAGGCTACTCTTTTCTCATAGGAAGAAAACTCTCTGTTGGCTTGAATAAAAGCTTCTGTTTGGGCTATGTCATGATCAACCATTGTTCTTATTTTTTTGATCTCTTTAAACTCACTTTTGCCTTTTGTTCCCAAATAAACAGCACTGTTAGCTCTCTCCTCATCTATATGATCAAGCATACCATTGAGTTTTTTGACAAGAACCATGCTCTTTATACTGTCACCTGAATGTTCATACTTAATATATGAAATGTATGTATAGTATAAAAGTATCGCCAATATAGCCACAACAGAAGTAATAAGTAAAACAAGTATGTTTTTATTGTTTATGATTTTCATGCTATTGCCTCTTTATTGGTTTTTACTATGGTATAGTGCTATGTCAGCAACAAGTTTCTCTAAAGAATCTATAGCATCAAACAATAAGTTTGGAATGAACAGTGTCTCTGTTTTATAAAAAAAATATCTGTTTGCTTTCCAAAACCTGTCTAAGTCTTTTTGTTTTTTTTGCATTTCATAAGGATAACTGTACGCCTTGATCTTTTCTAAATTCTCTTCGAGTCTGCCAATAGATTCATCCATCTGTTCTTTATTCATAGGCGTATTGAAACCAACATTGAATGCCATGTAATATTTTGTAATTCTTTCCAAAAGATACTCTATCTCTTTGGTGACCATCAGCATTTTCTCTTCTTCTGAAAAGTCATATATATGTGCTTTAGCAATAGAGTCTGCACCTTCAAGCAATGTTTCACTGTAATCCAGCATCAGTGCAGCTTTCTCTTTATCTGCTTTTTGATCAAATAACTCTTTGACCTGATCTTTACTGTAAGCAAGGAATTCAAGGATATCTTTTGTATCACTGTCTTTCGTTGTCATTACGATTACCCTTAGGTCATTACTTAATTGAGCCAATGAGGCATGTAACTCATTTTTTACTTCACTTTTTTGTGGATTATCGTATAAAAAGAGGTAATCCTTCACAATCTTTTGACTAAGATATCTGATATCCCCAGAAGATTCGAGTACCTTTACATCTCCTCTGGTCGCTGCTTCACTATACTGTGTTGCGCCAAGCATTAGAAAAAACAGATAAAATATTTTCTTCATAATTTATCCTTATTTATAAAGCTCCACATAAAGCTTTGTGATCTCATTCATCTTCTTTGTAATAGTGTCCGTTGTATTGAATACTATCAAAGGCAATCCGCCTTTTTCAATGTTCAAGTAGAACTTATATACGATCTTCCATAGTCTGTCTATTTCATTGAGTTTACGGTTGATCTCCGGAGTATTCTCTGTATTTTTCATCAGTATATCATGAGATTCACCAAAAGCTTTGACTGCAGCCTTCATCTGATCAACTGTATTCTTGTCTTTGATCCCTGCCTGATATGCAATATAATATTTGGCAATACGCTGTGCAAGCATACGCTGTTTTCCTGCTCTTCCAACAATCTTGGATTCATTAACCTTCACCTTCTCTTTGAGTGAATCGACTACATATTGGCTTCCCTCCAACATAGACTCACTTAGATCTAAAATAAGCTGCGCATTATCAAGACTGAACGGTTCATTGGCTGTTGTTTTAAAGTCTTCACTACTCATCTCAACAAAAGCAAGAAGATTTTTGATCTCCGGATCATTAATAGACTCAACCAACACTTTATGTGTACTTAGCAGTTCATCCAAAGACTCTTTCAGCTGTTTATTTGCCTTTGCCGTAGCGATCTTTTCTCCTGCATACAGGTAATCTTTTGCAATTCGTTGAGAGAGCATTCTCTGTTTTCCTGCCATATCGATCAGCTTTACTGTATCTGATACCACACTGGAATTTGAAGATGCTGTCTTACTCTCCTCGGCCATACCATAGCCAGACAATGTCATAATTAGCACTATTGCTATACTTAGTTTTTTTATCATTTTATTTTTCATTTTTACTTCCTTCTACTTGCTCTGCATAGCAACATATTTCTGTGTTGCGCTGTTCATATTTTCAAGAATATCATTTGATTTTTTGTAGATCAATGACGGTATAAATTTAGAATTCGAGCGTCCCATCATTTCAAAGAACATAAAAGATCTTTTGACCTTTGCCAAAAGTGCTGAGATCTCTTCCGTATTTAGACTTGAGTGTTCCAGCTTTTCCAAAGATACTTTGAAAAGCTTCATTGCATTATCCAGTTTTACTTTGAACTTAGGATCTTCCACTCCCCATACTTTCAGCATATAAAGACTTGCCATGCGTTGAGACAGCATTCTTTGCCGTCCTGATATATTAACGATCTCTCCGGATTCTTTTCCTGATTCTTTGGCAAAAAGCTTTGTCATCTCATCGGCTGCTTTAAGTAGTGCATCCATATCTGTCTGGAGTTTTTCAACGCTCTCTTTATTCGGAGCTTCTAGCAGGGTCTCTTTGATAGGCTCCCAAAGTACTTTTACTTTTTTCAAACTTTTCTTTACTGTATCACTTTTTGTATAAGTGATCAATGCATTCATGTGATCTTCAAAATCATCCACGGTTTTCTTCAGATCAACATCGGGTTTACCAAATGTATTATGCATCCCTACCATGGCATAGTCTTTCAACATACGCTGAGTGAACATTCTCTGTTTTCCTGCTATATTTACTGCCTCTGTATTACTGTTTATCTCAATTGCCCATACAGAATTAAAGAGTAATGAAACTGTACTTAATCCTATAAAAACTTTTTTTGTTCTATCCATCATTAATATTTTATCTCCTTCACTTTTTCTCTTGTGCAGCATACAGACCGGTTACTGTGTTCATATCTCTTAAGATCTCATTGGATTTTTTGTAAATGAGTGCCGGAATGAACTTTGAATTCGACTTCTTCATGATCTCAAAGAACATAAAAGATCTTTTTAATATCCTCTTTCGGATTCCCGAAACTGTTCTCCAATCCTATCATCGCATAATCTTTCAATATACGCTGCGTGAACATACGCTGTTTCCCTGCTACATCCACAGCAACGGAAAGATTTTGTATCTCAATGGCAAAAATAGAACTCATTAACAGTACTAGCAGCAAGAGTACTCTTATCCACATTTTTTTATAGGTGGATATCATAATTTCCTTTCATAGTTATATAGTAACAATAATAAAACTCTTGAAAAATGAAAAAAAGAAGTAGAAGTGAATCCACTAACTCTTATTGGTAATCTGGCAGTCTACTGGAGACCCATGACTTTCCGTCCTCACCTCGCGATGAATTTGGCTTTTTCAATTAAAGTAGTACGTATTACTTAATTCATTATACTACGTGTTGACTTAGTTAAATCTTATAAAAAACGTCGATTTAAAACCAAGTTAATTTATGGATTTAAGTAACATTAATAGAAATTTTTACTCTAAACTTCATTATTTTAATTTGGCTTGTTCTTTAAATATTTTTTTTATTTTTCGAATAATTACAAAATTGTCATCTGCTTTTTTAGAGAGCAGAGACGGTATGAATCTTGATTTCGAATTATACATAAATTCATGCTCTATTTCTTGATAATTTAAATTTTTCTGCTAAAATAATTAAAAAATGGGAAAACTTTATAAATGATAAAACAGTTTTTACTTTTATTTACACTCTCAGTTACTCTTCTTGCTTCAAATGATGCAGAATCGCTTTATCTTAAAAATGCATGTAATTCATGCCATGGCATGTATGCTGAAGGGATGGGAACGGCTCCCAGACTTCAAGGGAAAAAAGAAGAAGTGCTTTTAAAGCGCCTTAGGGATCTTCAGCATGGGAAAACAAGAACAACATCCGGCTCTGTTATGATCTCTTTCGCCAAATCACTGGACAATAACCAGACCATTGCTATGGCAAAATACCTCTCATCGCTAAAAACTACTGTTGATCCGGAAAGATATGATGAGGAGTATGATCCTGCCGGAGACGGAGGATCATAGTGTATTAATGTGTAGCGATCTCAGGCTTTGTTGTTTCTACAGGAACAACTTCAACGGCTGATTGGGTTTTTTCTTTGATATCTGCTGCTTTTTCTTCTACTTTCTCTTTCATCTGACTTGCTGCATCTTTCACTTTTTCAACAGCATTGGCAGCTTTTTCTTTTACTTCATCTGCCTTCTCCTCAGCTTTTTGCTTTACAATGGCTGCTTTTTCTTCTACTTTTTGCTGTACTTCAGTTGCCTTTTCTTTTACTTCTTCCACAGCTTTTACTGCCGGTGCTGTCTTTTTACTCTCTTCCTGCAGATCTTCAAGCTCTTCTTTAAGATCATCAAGATCACTGTCAAGTTCCTGTACTTTCTGTACATTCACACCATACTCATAGACAAGCTCTCCACCATCTTTCCCCTGCTTAAGGATACCGGCAACAAATAGAATAAGTACCAACAGATAGAGTGCTTTCATTAAACCTCTCTGTATCATAGAAGAGAGTAACTTAAAGAGCAATACAACAATCGATGCGAACATTAAATAGGTACCTAAAAGCTTGTGTGCTTTAAGCTCACCCTGTGCAGCTTCACTCAGTAAAGGAAAAGCCTCTTTACCATCAGCACTACCTGTCATGTAAGCAGCAATTGCTACAACGACTGTAAGTAAAAGCAAAAAGAATGAAGTAACACCTATCGCTTTCTTCTTAACGATCAGATTCACAATTTCCAATAAAAGTACGAGAACAGGTATTGCAATCAGAAAATGGTCTATTGGCGGATGCATCAAAAGCGGTATATCAAACGGGAGTTCGATCTGTGGTAATTTAATAGCTGGTAGTTCCATATGTCATTCCTTGAAATATTAAGATATAGAGATTATAACACAAAATTATTTAGTTGTATAGTTTAAAATGGTTTTACTACAACCATGATCACTATAAATATCATTAACAGTGTCGGGACTTCATTATAAAATCTAAACCATTTTCCACTTTTATAGTGTGGGTTTTGAATAAGATTTTTACGTAAAACTTCTAACGAAAAATGATAGGCAATCAAAAAAGCTAAAAGGAGAATTTTTACATACATCCAATTGCCACTTTGAAAAATAGCAGGGTTCAAATATAGCATTGTACTTCCTGAAAGTATAGTGGCCCACATTGCAGGAGTACCTATTGCTTTATTCAATATATACTCCTGTCTTTGTACAACTTTAACAAACCCTTCATTATCTCCATTTTCACTATGGTAGACAAAAAGCCTTGGTTGATAAAACAACATTGCCATCCAACTTACAAAACTCATAACATGAAATGCCAATATCCAAGTGTAATATGCCATATTTATCTCTCCAGTATATCAAAATCTTTTTTGCTGTAGATCACCAGCTGTAATTTCTTATAATATCCTAGATGTGCATAGTGTATCTTTAGCTTTGAACCGTTTGATGGCGTAAAGCGCTTATTTTTGAAATGGATGGGGATTTTCATCCCATGCATATAAAGATTACGATTTCTATACATACCTGTTATATCTCTCAGAACCTCATTTTGTCTCATGATTTTGAGTGGTTGATAAAAAGCATTCAAAGAGACTCTGCCCTTTGCCTTAAGTACAACCACATCTGTTACCTCTTTCAATCCTTTATAGCTATGGATACTTTGTACTAGCAGATCATATTTCTTTCCCTCTTCCAAACCTTTTGCACAACCAAACAGAAAAATACCGCGACCTTGTGGAGTCTGTTTGACAAGGGCATGATTGCCTCGTTTAAAAACAATCGTTGTATTTTCCAATTGAACCGGATACGTCAGATGTTCTAATGTATAAAAGTATTCTATTGGCTGGGTAACAACTCGATTTGAGATCTCTTTTGATCTGTCTGCTTTGTACGGTTTTGTATCAAAAAATGCAAAGACCGGCAAATGATCAGAATATCCTTTTGCCATATGTTTACCATGTTTATACTTCCAACTGTTAATGTACCCTCTTTTTGTAAATAGATACGGTGCTTTAAAAACCTTAAAAGAGTCATTGACATAGTCTACTCCTTTACCGTCAAACATATTTGACGGAAGCAGAATATGATCCAAACTGCTCTTGTTACCATAAAATTTATGACTCCACCGTTGTTCAAAAGGCAGCTCCTGCCATGTGTCATAATGTATACCTTTTGCTCCTTCTAGCATCTGACTCTCCTGCACAAGCGTATGACCAATTGCAGTATGTAAAATATCTGTCAATGCTGTTTTGCCTTTGGTATCATTGAGCTTTTGATTTAGCGTGAGATATGCATTATAATCACTGTTAAGATCACCCAAAATGATATACTCTTTATTATGAGGCAACCTGGCTATTCTATGTTGAAGCACCTTGGCATATTTGATACGTTTACTCTCTACACCCTTTCTGCCTTTGGATTTCCAGTGATTGACAAAAAGAGTTAAAAGATTCCCTTTTATATTGACTTCTGCTTCCAAAATGTTACGTACTAATGGTGAACTGCTTACCTGTAACTTTCTTTGATGAGCAATAGGAAACCGTGAAAGCAAAGCCACCTGAATGGGGGCACCTCTTTTATGTGTGATCGCACCATAGCGATACCCACACCCTACACGCTTAAGACGTTTTTGAAGTGCTTCAAAAATGCTACTGTTCTCCACCTCCTGCAACCCAAGAATATCTGCATCCAGGTCACAGATCACTTCAGCCGTGTGGTTTAGTTTTATCTCTACCATTCTTTTATTCCAGTTATGCCGTCCGGGAATATACTCTTTATATTCACTTCCCTGATAAGTTGCGTCAAAAAGATTTTCAACATTATAGGTAGCCACCTTGAAAGGTTTGGCAAAAAGCAATAGGGGAAATAATACTATCCATATAAATTTCAATCGTGCATCCTCCTTATTTTAGGGAATAGGTAATATTTTATCCAATTACAGAGTGATCCCTATAAAAAATGTCAAATTGTCATACAATTCTTACACAATTTTTACTATAATGAAGCTATCTTAACACTAAAGGAAAAAGAATGGCTGGATTAATAGACATGATCATCAACAACCCTGCAATTGCAGGGAGTATCGCAAAGCAGGTAGGTATAGATGTAGGAGATGCCGGTTCAATCATCGGTAAACTGGCACCTATTTTAATGGGTTCTGCAAAGAAAAATCTGCAAAGTGACAGAGATTCAGGTGATCTTTTAAAGCAAATAAGCAACAATCAATTCTCAGAAATGCTTGATAAACCCGAAGAGGCGGTAAAAAGAGATGATCTTACGAATATCGGTAATGATATTCTGGGACAGTTGACAGGCTCCAAAGAAAACTCAAGAAATGTTGCAAAACATGTAGAGCAGGAAACCGGTATGAGTGCTGACATTATTAAGAAAATGCTTCCTATGCTGGCACCGCTTATTATTGGTGCACTTACTAAAAAAGCCGCACCCAGTATAAATGAGTATCAAAAACAACCACAGGCACAATCCGGCGGATTGGAAAGTATTTTAACAGGATTAATCGACCAAGACCATGACGGTTCCATGATAGACGACGTCATGGGAATGGCTATGAAACATATTTTTTCATAACCTTTTGGGGTATAAACGCAGCAAATTATACTGCCTAAAGAGTGCGGTAGAAACCGCACCTTGTAAAAATTATCCAAACATCTTTCCAAGCATATTCATGGCACCTTCAGCACCACCTACTTTGGCAAGCATCTCTTCAACCATAGAGTTTTCACCCGATGTCGCCTGATCAACTACCTGTGGTAAAGCATCTGCCAAAGCACCTGCTGCGCTCTCTTCACTTAAGCCTAATTGAGAAGCAAACTCTGTGATCTTGTCTGAACCCAAAAGGTCTTTTACCTGATCGAGAGAAATAGAGGCATTTTCACCATTTCCAAGCCAGGAACCTACAATTTCACCTAAACCATTTTGAGATAGACCACTCACGAGTGAACTTAAATCAAGCCCGCCTTCACTGTTACCAAGCAGACTACCCAGTGCATTGGCAATATCACCTACATCCAAACCTGTTGTTGCATCATCACTGTTACCTTGAATGAGAGAACCACCCACTTTTAAAAGATCCATTAAATCCATATCTTTCTCCTATATTAAGATAAGAGTAGTATATCATAAAAGTTTTATAGAATCTTCAAGCAGTTCTATCTTTTTATTCTCTATTAATTCCGTCAAAGTACGTTTAAAATTCTTCTTACTCAAGCCAAAAACTTTTTTGATCTCTTCCGCATCACTTTTATAGGTAAACGGCACTATCCCATCGGCTTCTTTTAAGAATTGGATAATGGTACCTTCTGCTTCGCTTATTTTGGCATTTTTGCCTATGGGTTGCAGACTAAGGTCAAGTTTTCCGTCTTTTCTCACTGTTTTAATGTACACTTTTTTCCTATCACCTACCTTGACATTTTCAAAGATCTCATTGCTAAAGAGCATCCCCTCATACTGGTTATCGGCAATGACTTTATAGCCTAACGGTGTCTTGGCAAGGACGATCGCATCCATCACTTTGTTCTGATGCAGCCCCTTCGTCTCTCTATTGAAATATTTACCGATTTTCTGCGTACCGTAGAGCCGTCCGGTCTGTTCATCCAGACAGATGCGTAAAATATATTTTTTACCAATATTAAAATACTCTTTTTGCTGTGAAAGCGGTACAAAAAGATCTTTAGGCAATCCCCAATTCACAAAGGCACCGTATGTCTTGTAATCCACCACGGTAAAATAACCATACTCTCCCAGTTTTGCATATGGCATTTTTGTGCTCGCTACAGGACGGTCTTCACTATCAGTATAGACAAAAACATCCAAAAGTGACCCCATAGGCATTTCATCTTCCATAATATAGACATTGGGAAGCAGTACCTCTTCATAGTTTTTGGCTGAAAGATAGTAGCCAAAATCTGTATCTCTTTCTATTTTAAGGGTATTGACCTCACCTATTTTGATCTGTTCATTTTGGATTTTTAATTCTGACATTATGTGATTCCGTTTTTTTAAATGTTTCGTAATTCTCTTACGATCATTGACATTATAACGTAATTTTTTTGCTATAATTTCTAAAACAAATAAGGACAACCCCCTATGCTACCAGGATTTTTAACAAAAACATCAACTACCAAATCAGGTAAAAAAGTAACCCATTTACAATGGTGGGTCACACTTATCATGGCACTTGCCCTTGCTATTGGAACATGGAACCCCACAGGACACCACTTCATCCATTATATTTCCAATGTAAAAGATATTTTTTCAGGCTTCAAACCTTTTGGCATACTCATTATGCTTGCACTTTGGCTGCTGGCTATCAAGTCTATCTTTCAAAGCCTTGGTTTTTTCGGTGCTCTCATCACTACCATTATTATCGGTGCATTTATCTGGGGGTTGCAACAGTACCACATCATTGATGTTACCAGATTTGAACAAGCCGGCTGGGCATCTACCATCGGTATTGGTCTGCTTATCTGGTTTGGACTCAATGCTTCTATTATCTGGAAAAAGCTTACCGGTGTCTACACCACAGATGCAGCATCTGAAGATATCTAACCTATTTTTATGCGTAGACGATACAAAGCCCTGCTTGCTATAGTCATTCCAGTAGGTATCGTTTATGGTCTGAAATATACACACAGTGCCATCTACGAATGGCTTATGGGGTATATGTTTGCTATAGCACTGGTCTTTAAAGCAAGTATCCTCTCTTTGTGGTTTGCTTCCAAACTGAAAACTATTGCATTTTTAAAAAGCTTAACATTTATACAGGCCTCCTTGCTTCTTGTTAAGCGTTGGTTTTTAGATAATATCCTTACAAAATGGATCAAAGAGAATATCATTGATCATTTGATCGAGGGATTTAAAGATGTCAAAGAATTTTACGTACACCTCAACCTCAAAGCAAAACTGAAAAATCTTTTTAATATTTTTATTGGTCTTGCACTCATTCTTATTGTCTTTTACTGGATTGGATATTTGGATAAACTGCTTGTTTTTGCACAGGTCAAGACCATTGCTTCTGCTCTCTTTGAAGGCATACTCACATTTGCAACAAAAATCACCTCTTCCATACTTTCCTGGTTTGCTTCCTCATGGCTGGCTCCTATTTTGGAAGTATTTGCACTAAGCTACCTGCTTACACTCTTAGAACGATGGTTCGGCACAAACAATCCTCTCTCACGTTTTTTTAACTTCATAGGAGACAAACTTAACCAGCTACTTTATTACATAGGGTTATTAAAAATAAAACATATTGACCCTATGGTGGAGTGTAAAGTCATCTCAAACTCCAAAAAAGTAGGAGACAAACTCACCCATATGATTAAGCATAAAAAGATTCGTGAAGAGTACCGCTATTTTGAACGTTTTGAAAACATCATTATGAAAGGGCATATTGATGCCTATCACTCTTTTAAAGGTATGAAAGAGATTAAGGACAAAAAAGAGCTCTACGGGCTTATTAACAAAAAAACCAATGACAATATTGATATCGTTGCATACATCTCCCGTAACGCTATGGGGGTTCTTTTAGATGAAGGAGTAACCGATAGTTTTCATCATGATATATTCCTTTTGGAAAGTTTTGCCAGCCATCAGGAACATGGAGTAAAGGTCTATGATGAAAATGAAGACCCTGACCATATAGACCATACAGACTTTTGGGTACTCAATACCTCCAAATTTCCTGTTATCATGGGAAGTAAAAGCAAAAATTTTGAAGAGGAGTGTGTTTTTCCTCATGGACTGAGACTCATCAAAACAGAAAAACCTTTCTCTTACACATCAGGCGATGTCTATGGTGAATATGAAGGGGTGAGAGTAAGTGTTACTGCTATTGAGAGAATTTAATACAAAACAAAGCAGCGTATAGTAAACTATGAAAAAATGAAGGACTAGGCTATGCCATACAATGAACTCAATAAAGAAGAAAAACAAATCATACTAAACAAAGGAACAGAGCGTTCCTTCACAGGAAAATTCTGGGATCATAAAGAGGAGGGAATGTACACCTGCCGTCAGTGTAATGCCAATCTCTTCCCCTCAGATGCCAAGTTCGATTCCGATACAGGCTGGCCGAGTTTTGATGATGCTGTAGAAGGTGCAGTACGTGAAGTACCTGATGCAGACGGTAGACGTGTGGAAATAGTATGTGCAAACTGCGGGGGACACCTTGGGCATGTCTTTAAGGGTGAGAGAATGACAGAAAAAAGCACACGTCACTGTGTTAATTCTGTCTCTTTGGATTTTGTGGCTAAAGAGAATTAGATTCAAAAAAAAGGGGGGGGAGTAGGACTGAAGTCTCCGCTTCTATCACATACTATTTGACAACACTCTTCAAATGCTTTGTAAAATCCTCAGGAGAGATAAATCCGGTCAAAGACTTTTCGGGCATATACTTATTTGCTTTGTCAAAAAAGATAATATTGGGCGTACCGAAAAGTTCAAACTTTTTAAGCAGTGCTTTGTCCTCTTTGCTATTGGCAGTAAGGTCTACCTGTATAAACGTAAAGTTTTTTAACTGCTCTTTAACTCTCGGATCAGGAAAAGTAATGTGTTCCAGTTCTGCACAGGCAGTACAAGAGTCTTTACCAAAATCCACTACCACAGGCTTGGAAGAGGCTTTTACCTCTTTCATAAGACGTGCTACCGAGTAACCCAAATGTCTGTTGTTATCGGCTTTAGTTTCAACCGTTCCTTTAACACCTGAAGTAAACTTTTCAAATGGATTTAAAATGGAGTTCGCTCCGCTTAGCGCACCAATAAAAAGTGATGCACCGTAAAGCAGAAAAACCATTGCCAAAAGCTTAAAGAGCTTCATCATCCCTTCCCCTGCTTTACTTTCAAAAACACCCATATAGAGTGCTGAACCCATAAAGAGCAGAGACCAGAGGATCATTGTAATACTATCTGGAAGAATACGTCCAAGCATGAAGATAGCCAGTCCAAGCATCATCACACCAAAGACCTGTGACACTGCTGTCATCCAGCCACCAGGCTTTGGCATGAATTTTCCTGCACCTATTCCTACCAGAAGGAGCGGTACACCCATCCCCATACTCATTACAAAAAGTGCTACACCTCCAAGCAGTGCATCTCCTGTATGTGATATAAACAAAACTGCTCCACCCAACGGCGGTGCCACACACGGTCCAACAATAAGAGCTGAGAGAAGTCCCATGACCGCTGTACCTATAATGCCGCCTTTTTGTCCTGCTTCATCACTGGCGGCAGATATTTTTGACTGCCAGGATGCCGGAAGTCCTATTTCATAATAACCAAACAAAGAGAAGGCCAAGGCTACGAACATTGCCGCAAAAATCGTAAGTACCCAAGGGTTCTGCATCGCTGCCTGAATGTCTGCTCCAAGTAGTCCCGCTATTACTCCAACAACTGTATAGGTTAAAGCCATAGAAACGACATAAATCAAAGAGGTAAAGAATGCTTTTGCCACACTTGGTTTTCCCTCTCCTGACTGTGAAACAATGATTGATGAAAGAATAGGAATCATAGGAAAGACACATGGCGTAAGCGCCAGTAAAAGCCCAAAGACAAAGAAAAGAATAATAATAAAAAATGAACTTTCACTTCCCAGAACATCTGCGATCTTAGCTGTATTTTCCTCTTTTGTAAGAGATGAGATCTTATCAAATATACCTAATTCTGCACCTTTAAAGTGAAAGGATCTTTTGATCGGCTGGTAACAGATACCTACATCTGAGCAGCCTTGAAACTCTATCTCCAACGTGTAGTCACCTTTAACTCTGGAAGTTATCTCTTTGATGGGAATGGTAACTTTTAGTTCTTTTGTATAGACTTTATCACCGTCAAGTTCGTGTGCTTTTGGCTTATTGACTGCAAGTTCTACGTTAGAAGGTGAAATGATCCTGTAATGCAGGGAATCATCATAAATATGTATTTTGTCTGCCATTGTGATCTTGGTATCTATAACATCATTTTTTTTAACCGCCTCCACTTGAAATGCCACTTCCGGTGGTAAAAATTTCTGTTTTTTTACGGCAGAATCAAATCCTGCAAAAGCAAACGTGCCCCAAAACAGGCTTGCTAAAAGTAACATTCTGAAAATATTTCCCATTTTTCCTCTTCTCTCTTTGAAATTTTATACAATTATATTATGATATGTGTGTATAGGTTGTGCAATATACACATAAATTGCAAAACTATAACGCATTATAGTCAACCGAATATTAACCTAAAACTTTCAAAAGCAAAAATAAGGTCAAATGATGTCTAACCATCTCAAAAACGAACACTCTCCCTACCTGCAACAACATGCAGACAATCCTGTAGACTGGTACCCCTGGGGTGAAAAAGCATTCCAAAAAGCCCAAAAAGAGCACAAACCCATCTTCCTTTCCATCGGCTACAGCTCCTGCCATTGGTGCCATGTAATGGAGCATGAATCCTTTGAAGATGAGAAAACAGCTGCACTTTTAAATAAATATTTCATTGCCATTAAAGTAGACAGGGAAGAACGTCCCGATATTGATAAACATTTTCAGGATGTTTATCAACTGATGAACGGTCGCCCGGGAGGCTGGCCTACTTCTATTTTTCTCACCGAAGATCTTAAACCGTTCTACTCGGCAACCTACATACCAGATGAACCGAAATACGGGATGATGAGTTTTACATCTTTACTGGAAGTTGTGGCAGACAAATATAAAAATGATAAAGTTACTCTGGTTGACGAAGCAGAAAAGGTATTGAGGCATCTTAATCCCAAAGAGGATAAGATTCAGGCAACTAAACTTGATGAGAGTATCATAGGAAGAGTTATAGAACAGGCAAAACAACTTTTTGACAACCAGGGCGGAGGGTTCAATAAAGCACCCAAATTTCCTCAAGCCTCAACTTTGGATCTATTGTTGGATGTCTATAAACTCACAGGGGACAAAGAGACACTGAATATGGCATTGTTCTCACTCTCTTCTATGGCCAGAGGCGGTCTTCGTGATCTTATTGATGGAGGATTCTGCCGTTACTCTACAGACAATGTATGGCTGGTACCTCATTTTGAGAAGATGACCTATGATAATGCACTGCTAAGCAGTGTCTACATCAAAGCTTACCATGCTACAGGCAATGACTTTTACAAAAATGTTGCTTTTGAGACGCTGGACTTTATGCTGGAAAAGATGAGTGAAGAGAAGCTCTTTTACTCTGCCTCTGATGCCGACACAGAAGGGGAAGAAGGGAAATATTTTGTCTATAGTTATGACAAAGCCCTACGCTCCTTTGAAAAAGAAGGTATCCCAAACAAAGCCCACAAAAAATTGGCTGCTGCACTACACATTACCACAGAAGGGAACTTTGAAGGTAAGAACATCGTACGTGTGGAGGACCCTACATCCATTAATATTCCCTATTACAAAGAAGCGATAGAAGCACTTAAGAAACGTAGAGAAAAACGTACCTATCCTTTCATCGACAAAAAAGTGATCGTCTCATGGAATGCAATGATGGTCACCTCACTCTTTAGAGCAAGTAGAGTAGAAAGCCGTTTTTTAAAACCTGCAATGAAATCACTCGACAGACTGTTAAGCACTATGTACATCAATTCTCAGCTTTTCCACTCTACACTTATAGGAAAAGTACCAAAGATCCATGCATTTTTGGAAGATTACGCCTATTTGAGTGAAGCACTTATAGAAGCCTATGAGAGTACTTTGGATGAAACATATCTCATTACTGCCCAAAAACTGGCAAATAATGCTATAGAAAAATACTATGAGAACGGAAAGTGGAAGTTCAGCAGAGGTGAGTTCGAGACCGATGCGGATATCTATGACAGCTCTTACCCCTCTTCAGTCTCAACCATGCTTTCTATACTCTACTCCATCAGCTCTTTGGTAGACATTGTATACAAAAAATTTGTTTTTAAAACACTCGAGATATATTCTTATGATGTTATGAGACAACCCATTTCTACACCCAAAATGAGCAAAATGGTCATACGCTATCTCAGAGATGACATCATCATCAAAGCCAAGGAGAAGAAGCTCAAACTGCATATTACCGATATAGACAAACTTCCATACCCATTTATCCTTATTAAAGCCGATATGAATGACGGCTATATGCTCTGTAATTCCAACAGCTGTTTTGGAGACGAAAAAGAATTTGACGGGATTGTAAAGATTTTAGAGAAAAGATAGTTGTGTAACATAGGTTACACACAGGTAAATTTTTTCCTGTCATAATACTCTTATACATTAAAATAAAGGAGTCATTATGACATGTAATGTTGGAAAGATCGACAGGATCATTAGAGGTGTAGCTGGTGCTGCAGCAATAGGTTGGGGCATAATGAATGGCAATATCATTGCTGATGTTATAGGTGGAGTTCTTCTGTTTACTGCTATTATTGGATGGTGTCCACCCTATGCTCTTCTAGGCATCAATACCGGCTGTAAAACCCAAAAAGACTAAGTCTAAGTCTCTCCATGCTATAGTTAAAATATTGGAGAGACTATGCAACTGACCACCTACCCTTTTGTCAATAAACTTGAACCTGAAGCACTGACATTTCTACAAACTCACTTAAAACCTGTACGAGTACCAAAAGACAACCTTCTTTTTTACCAAGGTGATATCTGTGATACCATTTTATGGCTTACCAAAGGTGAAGTTCGGCTTTTTACCCAGGCAGACGGCATAGAGGAGATCACCCTCTATACACTTCAGGCAGGAGAGCAGTGCATTGTCAATACCGCTTCGCTGCTTTCTGGAACCGAAGCCATTGCTTCAGCCCAAACTGTAACAGACATAGAAGGATATCTCATTGATGCACAAAGTGTAAAAACACTGGCAAAACTGAGTGATGCCTATCAGAGTTATCTTTTTTCTTTATAGCAACTGCGGTTTGCTTCTTTAACCCATCTTATTAATGACATTAAATTCAAACGACTGGATGTTCGTATTTTGGAGTGGTTACAAAAGCAAAACAGTAAAATGATTGAGACTACCCATGAACAGATTGCCAATGAATTAGGTACATCTCGTGTAGTCGTGAGCCGTGTGTTAAAAGAGTTGGAACAAAAAGGAAGTGTTTTGTTGCATAGAGGAAAAATAGAACTCCTATAAAAGAGTAAATTTATCTCAATTAGTTCATTAGTTAGTTATAATGACTTTATGAAAGCAAGCTTAAAGATATTTGCAGGAGATCTAAAAAACTCTTTTAAAGACCTCCTTCCCATTATCATTGTTGTAGCACTTTTTCAGGGACTCATCATCCAAGCTATACCAGAAAATCTTATCTCTATTGCTATAGGGTTGAGTATTGTGGCTGTGGGTCTTGCCCTGTTCATCCGTGGACTGGAACTGGGGATCTTCCCCATCGGTGAGGGACTTGCTGTGGATTTTGCACGCAAAGGCTCCGTCTTTTGGCTTCTTACTTTTGCCTTTACCATCGGTTTTTCCACGACAGTAGCTGAACCTGCACTCATTGCCATCGCAGACAAGGCAGCACTCATTTCACATGGTCTTGTTGATGCTTTTTGGCTTCGCATGACCGTTGCATTTTCTGTAGGTTTTGCTATTGCATTGGGTACCCTGCGTATCTTGCTTGGTCATCCTGTCGCATATTACATCATCAGCGGATATATCTTAGTGGTCATTATCACTTTTTTTGCTCCCAAGGAGATCATTGGTCTTGCCTATGACTCTGGCGGCGTTACCACCTCTACTGTGACAGTACCGCTTGTAGCCGCTTTAGGTATTGGACTTGCTTCAAGTATCAAAGGGAGGAATCCTGCCATTGACGGCTTTGGTCTCATTGCCTTTGCATCACTTACTCCTATGATATTCGTACAGGTCTATGGCATCATTGTCTACAATTTTATGGATGCTCCTGTTATACTACAAGCAGCTACTACCACAATAGCAAAACATCACAAAACCGTAACCTACATTTTTTCTGCTTATGATACTTTTATGGAACTCATCGGTGTCATCAAAGATGTAGCTCCTATTTTGATAGTGATCTTTTTTTTCCAATATATCATCATTAAAAAAGCCATAGCACACTTGCACAAGATCATCACTGGTATTGTTATGGTCATTTTGGGGCTCTATGCATTTATTATGGGACTGGAGATGGGACTTTTCCCTATAGGCGAAACGATCGCTTTTCAGCTGACAGAAATGAAGAATGATCTGCTCATCTATCTTTTTGCATTTCTTATAGGATTTTCTACCACTATGGCAGAACCTGCCCTACTTGCCATTGCCATTAAGGCAGAAGAGATCAGTGAAGGAAACATTAAACAAAATATACTTAGAATGGTAGTAGCACTTGGTGTTGCTATAGGCATAGGACTTGGTGCCTATCGTATCGTGGCAGGGGATCCTATTCTCTACTATATCATCGCCGGATATAGTATGGTGATTATTTTTACCTATTTCGCACCTAAGTATATCGTACCTATTGCCTATGACAGCGGCGGAGTGACAACTTCTACTGTGACTGTACCACTAGTAGCAGCTTTGGGCTTGGGTCTGGCAGAAAATATAGAAGGCAGGAACCCTCTCATAGACGGGTTCGGACTTATCGCCTTTGCATCACTTTTCCCTATGCTTACCGTCATGGGATACGGCATACATGCAGAATATTACAAACGTAAGAAAATCAAAAAAAAGGAGAGCATATGAAATTTATAGCATTGGTTGCAGTCCTACAGGACAAAGATGAAGAGGAGTCCATAAAGGTAGCCAAAGAAGCAGGTGCCGGATCTGTCACAATTTTACATGGCAGAAATATCGGACTTAAAGAAAAAAAAGTTTTTTTTGGTCTGACACTTGAAGAGAATGTCTCTGCCCTGCTTTTCATCCTTCCTAGAAAGCTCTCAATGAAAGTGATGAAAGCATTACGTGTCAGGTTCGATCTTGACAACCCTGAGAACAGCGGATTTGCATTTACCCTGCCACTCAGTCATGTTGCAGGACTTGATACAGAAGAGTTACATACGTTTGAAGACAACATTAAAACAATGATATAGGAGAAAATATGTTAGTAAAAGAGATTATGACATCTAAAGAAAAACTGGTAAGTGTATCACCTATGGCAACTGTAAGGGAAGCCCTCAAGCTCATGCGCGCATATAAAGTACGCTCCGTAGTCGTAGAAAAATCTTCACCAAATGGTGCTTACGGACTGGTAACGTTTAAAAACATCCTGCAAAGTATCGTTGCAGAAGATGGCGACATTGATCTTCTAAATGTCTATGACATTGCTGCAACCCCAGCTATCTCTGTCTCTGCCGAACTTGATGTAAAGTATGCCGCACGCATGATGGTAACCAACAGTATCAAACGTCTGCTTGTCATAGATAATAATGAACTTTATGGTATTCTGACCATGTCAGATATTATCGGTATCTTAATGGACAGTGTCGAATAAAGCTATTTTTTAACTTTAGGAAAGGTTAGGATAAAGGTACTCCCTTCTCCCTTTTTTGACCTCAATCCCAACTTTATTTTATACTTTTTACAAATAGAAAGTACAATACTCAACCCTATACCAAACCCTCCACGCTCATCATTGGCACGATTATAGCGTTTAAAAATATCTTCTTGTACTTTTTTATCAATACCTATACCGGTGTCTTGTATACTTAAAACACTATTTTTAAATGTAATAGTAATACTATCATCTACATCACTGTATTTAATTGCATTGGATAATAGATTATCTATGAGCCTATGAGCTGAACTTTTGGGCATAAACACTTCTGTAGAATCAAGATCGAGTTCTACATGCAAATGTTTTGAGTCTATCAACTCTTTGACATACCCGACACGTTCTTTGACTATGTCAGAAAAACAGAGCAATTCAGAAGGTTCAACTTTTCCTTCCAATCTATAAGTAAGTGAACTGTACATAACACTTAGACGCTTGGCACTGGCTTCCAGACGTTTCATCTTTTTGGGTTCGACTTTTTTAAGGGACTGGGTTGTCATCAATATGGCAGAAATAGGAGTATTAAGTTCATGGGTCGTATCGGAAATGAATTTATCCAAAGATTCTATCTGCTCTCTTACAGGTTGTAAAAAAAGTCTTCCCAGAAAGTATCCTACTATTCCCATAAGGAGAAAAGAAAATACCAGATACCCTATGATCTTCAGACGTAGTTCATGGAATGTTTTTGCAAGATTATTTTCTTTAAGCACAATATACCGTATACCCATATGTTCACTTTTATCCTCAGTAACCGTATAACATTTCATATTCTCTACAAAAAAATCTGTATCAAATCTTTTTACTTCATTGATCTCTGTATAATACGGTTTTCTGTTTTTATCATAATAGCCCACTTGAAAGCGACAATCTTTTAATGTTTTTAAAAATGATACAGGAGGTCTCTTTTCTTTGTTTTTCATAGCTTCCATAATGATTTTCGATGAGATCATACGTGCCTGATACATCATTTCAAACTTCATAGCACTCAACATCGCAGCACGGTTGTTCTCAAAGAACAGATATCCGATAATGGCAAGCAACACAAACACTGATGAGAGATAAAGAGTCAAAAAACGGAAAAGTGATCTACGCTCATAGGATGTTAAAACGATAACCTTCTCCTTTAATGTTGTCAAAATACTCTTTATTGAACATTTTTCTCAAATTCTTGATATAGGTCCGGATCGTAGCATGTGTAGGCACATTCTCATCATTCCAGACATTTTCTATAATCTCATCACATGAGATGATCTTTCCGGTATTACGAACAAAATACTCTAAAACCTGTGCTTCTTTCTGCCTCATCTCTATAATTTTGTCTTCCAGTACAATTTGATGTGCCTTGGGAATGAATTTCATACCATCAAACTCTATCTCTTCCTGCAATCTGTGTACTTTGACGATATGCTCTATGCGGGCATACAGCTCTTCAAGTTCAAACGGTTTTTTCAAATAATCATCTGCACCCAGATCAAAGCCTTTTTTAAGATCATCGATCCCTGCAAGAGAAGTAATGTAAATCGCCGGTGTAGTGTTACCAATTTCACGTAAATAAGAGAGTATTTCAAACCCGTCTATATTAGGAACATTCACATCGAGCAATAACATATCATAAGTACCATTCCCAATAGCATCCAATGCTTTTTCACCATCAAAAAAACTTTCAACTTTATAGCCGTTTTCAACAAGAAACTCTTCTATGATCTCTTGCAGTATTACATCATCTTCGAGCAACAATATTTTCATACCTATCCTTTTACACACTTATTGTATCATATTGTCTGTGTAATGGAATACACAATACGTTATGCTATAATGCCGCCATGCAAAAATTAACAATACTTTTAATAATGATTATGATTTCAATGTCCGGATGCACACAAATAGTTACAGCTCCTATTAAAATAGCAGGTGCTGCAGTCAGTGCAACGATCGATGTGGCAGGCAGTGCTGCACATGCTGTTGCTGGTTCAGATGATGATGAAGAGAAAGAAGATTAAAAATTTAAAAACTTTTCGCATTGTTGAATTCAGCTATCTCACTCTCTACCATTCCATCGATCATACGGACATAGAGATCATTAATGAGATTTGGAGAGAGATCCAAAGAGATCGCCTGTTCTCTTACTCTTGAGATGACTTCAGAGATCCTTGCTTCAGCTTTTACTTCATCTACACTTGTTTTGAAATGTGCTATTTGTTTAATGTAATCATTACGTTTTGCTATAAGTTTTACGATTTCATCATCTACTTTATCTATCTCATTTCTTGCTTCTTCTAATGTGTTACAGTGTTTCGTTTGCATTATCTCATCCTTAGGGTATATCTTGGAAATATTATAGCTTAAAATGGATTAATTGGGGAGGAAATATGTGGAGAATCTCTCCTGCAGAAGGAGAGATTCTAAAAGTAAAGTAGCGTTCTTGTTTTACTCTACTTCAGCATCGATGACATCATCATCGTCTGCTTTTTTTGCACCCTGGTCAGCACCTGACTGGGTACCTTGTTCTTTTGCATACATTGCTTCTGCCAATTTGTGTGACTTTTCTGTCAATGCTTTTACTTTCTCTTCGATCTGCTCTTTTGTTGCAGAATCATCTTTAAGTACGGTTTCAAGCTCTTCGATCGCACTTTCAATATTTGCTTTTTCTGTCGCATCAAAGTTTTCACCAAGATCACTCAATGACTTTTTAGTCTGATGCACAAGTGCATCTGCCTGGTTTCTCGTTTCAACTATTTCTTTTCTTTTTTCATCTTCAGCTTTGTGTGCTTCAGCATCCTGTACCATTTTTTCGATCTCTTCATCAGAGAGTCCTGACGAACCTGTAATCTTGATCTCTTGTGATTTTCCTGTTCCCTTATCCTGTGCTGATACCGTTAGGATACCATTTGCATCGATATCAAAGGTTACTTCAATTTGAGGAACACCACGTGGCGCTGCCGGAATATCTCTTAGTTCAAACATACCAAGTGACTTGTTGTCTTTTGCAAACTCTCGCTCACCCTGAAGTACATGAATACTTACGGCAGGCTGATTATCTTCTGCTGTTGAGAATACCTGTGACTTCTTCGCCGGGATCGTTGTACCTTTTTCAATAACTTTTGTTGTGACTCCGCCAAGTGTCTCAATTCCAAGACTTAACGGTGTTACATCAAGCAGAAGTACATCTTTTACATCACCTGCAAGTACACCACCTTGAATCGCAGCACCAAGTGCAACTACTTCATCAGGGTTCACAGATTTGTTAAGCTCTTTTCCAAAGTATTTCTTAACCTCTTCCTGTACAAGCGGTACTCTTGTTGAACCACCGACCATTACCACTTCTTTAACATCATTCTTGCTGAGACCTGCATCTTTCAGTACAGATTCGATTGTTGTGATCGTATTTGCAACAAGATCACCAATAAGTGACTCAAACTTTGCTCTTGTAATTTTGGTTACCAAGTGTTTTGGTCCGGATGCATCTGCTGTAATGAACGGAAGATTTATCTCTGTCTCCGTTGAACTGGAAAGCTCTTTTTTTGCTGCTTCTGCCGCATCTTTGACTCTCTGTAACGCCATTACATCTGCTTTGATATCTATGCCTGTCTCAGATTTGAACTCATTTGCCACATAGTCGATGACACGGTTGTCAAAGTCATCACCACCAAGGAATGCATCACCACCGGTCGCCATTACTTCAACCACACCATCACCAGTCTCGAGTGCAGTCACATCGAAAGTACCTCCACCAAGGTCATAGACTACAATTTGTTCAGATTCTTTTTTGTCTAATCCGTATGCAAGTGCCGCAGAGGTTGGTTCATTGATGATCCTGAGTACATTAAGACCTGCAATGGTTCCTGCTTCTTTAGTCGCTTTTCTCTGTGCATCATTAAAGTATGCCGGAACAGTAATAACTGCATCTGTAACAGTTTCACCAAGGTATGCCTCTGCATCTTCTTTCATCTTCATGAGTACTTTTGCAGAGATCTCTTGCGGGGTATAGGTTTTACCAGCGACTTCAATAGCACATGCACCATTCCTGTCGATAACATGGTAGGGAAGTCTCTCTTTTGCTTCTGCTGCCTTTGGTTCATCACACATAAGCCCCATAATTCTTTTGATAGAATAAATAGTCTTTTCCGGGTTTGTTACAGCCTGTCTTTTTGCCGATTCCCCAACAAGTACTTCACCCTTGTCAGTAAACGCTACAATAGAAGGTGTTGTGTTTTTACCCTCTTTGTTTGCAATGATTGCTGCTTCACCATTCGTATATACTGCCATTGCAGAATTCGTTGTTCCTAAATCTATTCCTAATACTTTTCCCATATTTTTTTCCTTTTTTATTTATTTTATATTTTCTAAATTAACTATGTAAGTATAATAGGTTTTCTCATTTTTAAATGCTACCTAAGTTGCATAGTCCATCTTACGTTATAAATACACTCCAAGCTCGTGTTATACCCGGTTCCGTACCGCAATAACGTGACATCTGGTTATGTTTTATTTACAAGTACTCACCATTGCGGGTCTCAAGACTCTGTCTTTGATCGTATAACCTTTTTGCATCACTTGTACAATATCACCGCTTTTATGTTTATCACTCTCAACCTGCATGATCGCCTGATGCACTTCCGGATCAAATTCACCTTCACAGACTATCTCTTTAATATGGTTCTTTTCCAAAACTTTTCTAAGCTGTTCATAGGTGAGTGATACACCCTCTTTCATCTTTTCTAAAACTTCAGAGCTGTGTTCTTCATCAGCACCTTCGATGGAATTCAGCGCATTTTCAAAAGAGTCGATCACTGCTAAAATATCTTTTGCAAAACTCTCATTTGCATAAGCTACAGCATTCATTTTATCTTTTTCCAAGCGTCTCTTCGCATTTTCAAAGTCAGCATGCGCTCTTAGGTATTTATCTTTATACTCTGCAGCTTCTGCCAGTGCAGCTTCTAAAGGGTCTACTTCTGGAGTCTCCCCTTCACTAACCTCTACTTCTGTTTGTGCTTCAGCCTGAGTTTCTTCAAGATTTTCCTGTTCTTCTTGACTCACTGTCAGACCTCCTTTATATGAAATATTGCATCACAATTTCAATGCTTAAAAAGATTATACAACATTGAGTGCTTCTTTGTCAAGTATATACTTAAAATTTAAAATTTAATAAACTTTAGTCATATTGACTAAAGTTATAAGTATTTTCAACTTCTATAAGATATGGATAGAATAATCAGAGAATTTAATTTCTTTTTTGTACTGTAACAAACATAGAAAAGAGTAACGGGGGGGGGAGAATCATAAATGTGTATTTTAAATGGTAATATGAAAAATAAAGAAGTAGTTTTTTGAATTTAAAAAGGTGTTGTCGGGAGACAACACCCTGCGATAGATAATATTATAAACTTAGTTTCTAATACCCAGATCTGCTTTGATAGTGTTCCATCTTGCAAGATCTGTATTTTTAAGATATCTCATAAGTCTTCTTCTTTGACCAACTAATTTAAGCAGTCCAAGTCTTGAAGAGTGATCTTTCTTGTTTGTTTTAAGGTGTTCTGTAAGGTAAGTAATTCTCTCTGTTAAAAGTGCTACTTGTACTTCTGTTGAACCTGTATCGTTTTCGCCTCTTGCGTATTTAGCAATAATTTCTGCTTTTTTCGCCTGATCTAAAGCCATAATGACCTCCTGATTGGTATTTGATTCTCGTAATGAGTCCGAAATCATAGCATAATAACCTTACCTGCCCCTTAGCTTAACAGTATTGCTAGTATTAATGTATATTAGAGTAAAATACTCCTAATTGATAATGAAGGTTAAATAATGTTATTAACTCGTGCAAGTGAATATGCCCTACTCTCTTTAGACAGTATACGAAAATCAGACAAACCTATTGGTGCGGAACAGTTAGCCAATGAACTCAATATTCCTAAAAGTTTTTTAGCCAAGATCCTGCAGAGTTTGGCAAAACAGGGAATTTTAGAGTCAAGAAAAGGTGCACACGGCGGTTTTACACTTGCACAAAAAGTTAATGAGATCACGATTAACAGTGTCATTCTTGCAGCTGAAGGCAAGCCACCTGCAGTCTTTGACTGTGTCAGCTATTCTGAAACCTGTCCCCATGGTGCTATCGGAACTTGTGCCATCTCCCCGTTCCTGGCAAATTTTCAGACAAAAATAGATGATTTCCTCAATGGTCTTACGCTAGGAGACATACTATAAATATGCAGCAACACGTTTACCACTTATCCCATATTGACCTTGACGGTTATGGATGTCAATACCTTACCACCCAATGTTTTAAGAAAATAGAATGCTACAATGCCAACTATGGACCTGAAGTTACCGCACGTCTCGCAGAAATGGTAAAAAAAATCGAACAGGACAAGTTTGTTCAGGGGGACAAGATAAAACCTCTCATTCTCATCACTGATCTGAACCTTACTACAAAAGAAGGCTCGTGGATAGAAAAAGAAGCGATCCGCATAGGCGCAAAACTTCAACTTCTCGATCACCATGCTACAGGAGCAAATGCCGCAGAACGTTTTGCCTGGTATAAGCTGGACACAACCCGTTGTGCGACACTCATTACCTATGACTGGCTACAGACACATTATGGGTTTGATAAAGAAAATAATTTAACACGTATTGTGCAAGCTATCAATGCCATAGATATTTGGGTGAGTGATGATCCACTTTTTGAATATGGAAAAGTGATGTTGGGAATGATCTCTGGAGCAAGAGAGATAGGTCGTATACTTTTCCCTGATCAAGACAGAGCCTTTAAACTCTCAATGATCGATGCCGCCAAAAATAGAGTAGATGAAAAAGATGCTCCTATTAAACTGGATGATGACCTTCACCAGATCAAAAAATCTTTCTTCATCAAAACAAAAAATGATACAAAAGACAATCTTGTAGCTTACTATGTTGCGGATCTGCTTACTACAGACAAACAACGTCTTAGCATAGACTATAAAGGCTATAAGGGCATCTTAGGCTACAATGTAGGTAACTCCTCTCTTATAGGTAATGCTTGTATGGTTGCCAATCCTGAGTATGACTTCTATATGGATGTCAACTTCAGAGGAAATTTCTCTTTACGCAGTAACAATAAAATGGATGTATCCCAAATGGCGGCTCACATCGGTAACGGTGGGGGACACCCCAACGCAAGCGGTGGGAAAATAGACGGTTACAAAGACTCTTTTGTCTATGCGGATGTACGAAAGTTCGTGCAAAAGTATATTGATGAGAAAGTCAATATAACATAATAAGACCTAATAATAAAATATATTTTTATATTACTTCTTTCAAGACAGGAGTAATACTATGGTAATGTTTTTCAACTAAAATACCAAAGCTAAACCTATCGTGAGATAGGGGCAGAAAGCTATGGGTCTTTTGTCTCTATGTGGTAAAAGATCGCCAAGTTGCCTATAAAAATATAGTACTTATTTTAGTAATACTTCTTTATTCTTTAAGCTCTTACTGCTTTTGTCCTTCTCTCTGCTATTAGCCTTATATCAAACCAAAGGATTTTCATGCGCAATTCACATGCTCTTATAAGATGGATCTCGATCCTCTTTATCTCGCTGCTCTTAACAAACTGTGGAGGTGGGGGTTCCGGTGCTGGTACCACAGGTACTACTTCTGGCGGTACTACGACAACCACTGGAGGAGGAACTACTTCTACAACTACAGATGATGAATTTTCACGATCAGAATATAAAGGCCTTACTTTCTATTATAAGAATATGCCTTCATCTGACTATACATTAAACCAGTTGACCAATGCTGAGTTTAATGCTTTAAATGAATCACAAAAGCTGCAAGTTGCAGACAAACTTCTAAGTACACTCTTTTTTGGCTATCCATTGAAAGCACTTCAAGAAAAAATTGATTCCGGTAATTTTATTGATACTGTTAAGAATGGTTTAGATGAAGAGACTACAGATAAAGAATGGTTGGAAAACTATATTTTAGATGAAGATAAATTTACCCAATACGATAGATGGAATGAACCTCAAGCTATTACTATCTTAAGTCGTTTCTATGCAATGAAAAATCTTGACAGTTACTTTTTTAAAAACTGGGTTGCCTATATACTTACCCAGACTATCATGTTTTCTCCAGCTTATGAACTTGAATCTACGCATACTCCCAATATTTCCAGAGTTTACAATCGTCTTGTTACAATGCTGGGTGTAGACAGTGGTATGCGCTATATTGCTTATGTACACATGATGAGTGAAGACAATTGGAGACGTTTTAGAAGTCCTGAAGACAACGGTAGAGAAATGATGGAGATATTTACACTGGATCAGGATGATAAACATGTACCTATAGCTGGACAAGCATTAAAGAACTGGAAACTCAATACAGACAGTGATACGCTGGAAGTAAGTCTGAATCAGAATACACAACCGCTACAACTTTTCGGAACCACGATCTATAATGGTGATGATTTTTACCGTGAGCTTGCTAAATCTGATGCATTTACCAAAGGGGTAACAAAAAGACTGGTTGATTTTTTCTTCCCTGAAACAAGTGATACCAAAAAACAGCAAATCACGGATACACTCGTTGCCAGCAAACCGGAGACATGGCAGGATATTTTATTGCAGATCGTTTTCTCTGAAGAGTATCTGTTACATACGCATCGCGCAAAAAGTACGGAAGAGACTTTTTACTCATTGGCTAAAAAAATGAATTATAAACATCGTAAAAGTACCATCGCATATTTCAAAGAGGGCTTGGAAGAGATGCATCAGGCGACCATGAAATATAAACTTGGAAAATTAAAACGTGTACCTTTAGACACACTCTCATTTGCCTATTATCATAAATATATTAGAGAACAGGTGTTGCTTAGACGATCAAACCCTGAAAAAACAGATGACTTTAGTGCTTGGGACAGACAGGGATGGAGCGATGATTTCATAGCAAATGATAATTTCAATCTCGATAGCAATAATGATATAACAAGCCTAAATACTTTCGTAAATTACCTCTTTAAAGCCACTATCGCAAGAGAAGCGACAAATGAAGAATTAAAACTTTTTAGAGACCATATGATAGAAAGCAGGGATGGGAAACGACTCTTCCGCTATGAATTCAATCTTTTTACAACCAATGATGATGCGCAAAAGCAAACAAAACAACGCGAAGAACATAAAAGGAATATTACATTCATTGTATTGGATTATATTTCAAGATTAGATATGACATACACACAAAGAGAGGTGAAATAAGATGAAAAGAAGAGACTTTATAAAATTATCATTGGCAGCCGGTTCAGCCATATTACTGCCTGATTTTACTTATGCTGCAACATTAGACGTAAGCAAGATCAATTTTTCACAAAATGACAACAATGCGCAAACGATCGTTATCTTCATGTATGGAGGCGCAAGTCAGCTGGCCGGGAATATTACAAATATCGAAGAGATCAAGAAAAAATCCCAAAGTAGCTATGATGACTATTTCAGAGGTATAACACCAACCAAAAGCGGTTGTTGGCAGGAGGCAGGCGGTACAGCAATGGAAACACTTTTAGACAATGGAGATATGACGATCTTTAGATGTTGCTATTCAGCCGTAAGAGAAGCTGCAGGCAATAAAGCACACGGTGAATGTACGGCCCAGAATCAGAAAGGTTCATTTGATGAAGACAGTGCGGGCATACTTGCCAACCTTGCACAGATTCTTGAAGCCAATAAGGTAGTCAATGAAAATACCCTTATGCCATTTGTCACCATGGAAGGAGAATCCAAGTTTTATCTTGAAGGGAACAAACCGATCCCTGGCTATCTAAAGCCTATTGGGATCAATGAAGGTTTTGAAAATCCCTATAAACGAGATGTGAGACGGTGGACTTATTATACCGAAGCTGAACGGGAAATAGAAAACTATAATGAAAACAACAGTAGTGGTTTTGACCCTGCCTTGGACGGGAAAATGAATACATTGGCACAACAGAATAATGTACCGGGAAAAATAAAAGATGCTTTTGGGAAAAGAAATAAATTAAGTACTTTCATTGACTCCATAGCAAGTTCTACAACACCAGACCTGGGTGCTGATACCTATCCTGATAATGATTTTTCCAAAAAAATAGAAGCAGCCGTCAAACTTCTTGTTAAAAACCCTGACACAAAAGTCTTGACCCTAGGCACAGGCGGTCTTGGCGGATGGGATGACCATAATGAAGCAAGAGACTATGTTACACGAATGGAAAACCTTTTTGGATCGTTAAAATCGGCTATGGCACACCTTAAAGCAGAAGGGAAAGAACAAAATATCAATATTATGGTCTTTGGTGAATTCGGCAGAAATGTCAATCTAAACTCTGCTAAAGGCTGGGACCACGGAAATCTTCAGAACTTCTATGTACTTGGAGGCAAAGGATACTTTAACCATAAAGGCGTGGTTGGTGAAACCATTGTTGATGACCCCCAAAGTATCAATAGGCTCTGGCTGAAACCAAAAAGTGGTACTTACTGGTTTGAACCTTTGAGTATTGCTGCAACACTCTATAAAATCTATGGTATTGAAAATCCGGAAATCTTAACCAACAACAATAAAGCTATTGATCAACTATTTAGCTAAACAACCTATATCTTCACTCTCGCTTCCAAAGCACGCGAGAGTGACATTACATCTATATTCTCCAGCTCCACACCGGTAGGAACACCTTGGGCTATTTTGGTAAACTGTATATCCAATCCATTTAATTTATCTTCAATATACAGGATCATTGTATCGGTTGCAATACTTGGAGGAAACGCAAAGATCACTTCATCTACCCCGCCAACAGCATAAAAAAGATGTGCTTCATCAAGGTCACGTATTTCTGAAACTACGTAGTACACACCATCAAATTGCCCACTCTCTTCAATGGTCAATATATCTTTTGCACTTTGGACAATACAGAGTTTAGAACTGTCACGGTATGGGTCAGAGCAGATGGAACAAAGTTCATCTTCACTCATATTATGACACTTGCTGCACTTTTGGATCGTGTTGATCCCTGTTTCCAGTGCATGTGCCAGTTTCATGGCAGCAAATCCATCTTCCATCACCGCATGGTATGCCAGACGGATCGCTGTTTTTTTACCTATGGACGGTAAAGAGGAAAAAGCATCTACCAAATTTTCAAATGCTTCTATTCTATATTTTTTCATAATCTACGACTTTTGAATACTCCACAACTGTTTTAATGAAATCAACCACTTTAAGATGTTCAGGATGCACAGCATAGGCATCAAGCCCTTCTTTACTTTCAAATGCAGTAATAATACTCATGTCCATCGACCGTTCTTCCATGGAAAAATTCATTCCAACATCTATGCTTCGCAGTGTAGGTACTGCTCCCATAAGATTCTCCAGCATCTGTTTGGCTTGGATCATATTGGCTTTTTTATGTGCATCTTTAAATTGAAACAGGACGATATGAACAATCATCACTCTACCCCTTGAAAAACTTTTCGCCATTATAACAAAATTATGGTAGAATTCGCCAAAATTATTCCCACTACAATGGAGAAACAGTAATGACAGAAATGGATTATTATGAAGTACTTGAAGTCAGTAAAGACTGTTCGGGCGCTGAACTGAAAAAGGCCTATAGAAAACTGGCACTGAAATATCATCCGGACAGAAACCCGGACGATAAAGAAGCTGAAGATAAATTCAAAGTGGTCAATGAAGCCTATCAAGTTCTTTCGGATGATGAGAAGAGAAGCATCTATGACCGTTACGGAAAAGCCGGACTTGAAGGTCAAGGCGGCATGGGTGGCGGCTTTGGTGGAGCCAATATGGATGACATTATGGATATTTTCAACTCTATGTTTGGAGGTTCGGGTGGTTTTGGCGGAGGTTTTGGACATGCAAGACGTGACCCAAGCCAAAAATATGCTCTGGACTTTGAGATAGAACTTCCTTTAGCCTTTCATGAAGCGGTCTTTGGATGTGAAAAGAAAATAGATATCACATATAAGACCCCGTGTAATGACTGTAAAGGTACCGGTGCCAAAGATGCGAAATTGCAAACCTGTGAATACTGTGGCGGTCAAGGTCAGGTACTGATGAGACAAGGGCCTATGCAGTTTGCACAAACCTGTCCAAAATGTCATGGTGAAGGTAAAACAGTTACTCAAAAATGTACAAGTTGTAATGGCAAAGGGTATCATGAAGAAGAAGATACTGTTACCATCAAAATCCCTGCAGGGGTCGACAGTGGTAACAGACTACGTGCCCAAGGATATGGAAATGAGGCCAAGAATGGACAACGTGGTGACCTATACCTTACTTTCTATGTAGAAGAGGATGAGCACTTCATCCGTAACGGCAATGACATTTATATTGAAGTCCCTGTCTTCTTTACGCAGGCAATTTTGGGAGAAACCATCTCCATACCTGCACTTGACGGTGAGTTGGAACTTGAACTTAAACAAAGCACCAAAGACAAAGAACAGTTTGTCTTTGAACAAGAAGGGGTACCCGACGTCCATAGCGGAAGAAAAGGTCGTCTTATCGCTCAAGTACGTATGATACTTCCCAAGAAGATCAACGATGAACAAAAAGAACTTCTTGAAAAACTTCAAGAAAGCTACGGTGTAGAGAGCCGTCCGCACAAAAGTACTTTTGAATCTGCTTTTGACAGAGTTAAAAGCTGGTTTAAAAATTAATTTTTCTTCCTGTATGGACATTTGTCCATGCACCCCATTTACAAACGATCTATTTTTCATTGACTTTTTTACTCTATACTAGACAATATTATAGGGCTTTAAATTTTTTAAAGGATAATTATTTTCCTTTAAGTTTAAAGAAGCTATACTTTCTAAAGGATAATTTTTATCCTTATATAAAATATAAAAGGAGTCATGATGGCACGAAGAGGAAATTCTATTATTAAAGGAATAGAGATTAGTGAGATCATCACCTTACTTAATAAGGCGTATGCAGATGAATGGCTGGCATACTACCAGTACTTCATTGAAGCAAAAGTGATCAAAGGAATCATGAAAGATGCAGCTATTGCTGAGCTCACACAACATGCAACAGATGAACTGAGACATGCCAATATGGTAGCTGACCGTATTTTACAGCTGGGAGGTACACCCTTGCTTAATCCTAAAGATTGGTTCACTCATACCAACTGCGGCTATGAAGAACCAAAGGCGTTTGATGTCGTAAAGATACTGGAAGACTCCATTAAAGGTGAGCAGTGTGCTATCTCTGTCTATTCCAACTTGGCAGAGTTGACAAAAGACAAAGATATCGTTACCTATGACATTGTCTCTGAAATACTGGCAGATGAAGTAGAACATGAAGAGGATCTTCAGGCACTGCACGATGATATTACAGAATTCATCATCGATATTAAGAAAAATTTGAACTAAAAATAAAAACAAGGAAAAAAAATGAAACAGTACGAAACATATAAATGTAACAAATGCGGTAATGAGGTAGAGGTACAGGAAGTAGGAGGCGGAACACTGGTCTGTTGCGGAGAAGAGATGGCATGTATCACAGAAAATCTTACTGCTGTAAATTTAATGAAAGCATTTGCCGGGGAATCTCAGGCTAGAAACAAATATGAATTCTTTGCCGACGTCGCTTATACTGAGGGTTTACACCGCATTGCAAAACATTTTCAGGAAGCAGCGAACAATGAAAAATACCATGCTATGGCAGAATACAAAGCCTACAATAAACTGGTGAAAAACATTGAGCTGGACACGACACAAAAAAATCTAATGGTTGCTGCAGATGGTGAACGATATGAACATGAGGAGATGTATCCTAATTTTGCTGCTATCGCCAAAGAAGAAGGCTTAAATGATATTGCCAGACTCTTTAGAGCCATTGGTAAAGTAGAAGTTGAGCATGAAGCGGAATATTTGGAACTCAAACGCATTCTTGAAGCTGAAGGTTTCTTTGACAGTGAAAACAATGAAGAGTGGATCTGTGAAGTCTGCGGACATGCACATAGAGGAAAACGTCCTCCTGAAAAATGTCCACTCTGTAAAGCAGACAAAGAGTACTTCAAGAAGAAATGTCAGGACTCAAGCAGAGGGTAATAGATTCTACCTACAGTACTTTTTGATGCAGTATGATCTTAGTCTCAGATGGCTCTAACCCGGAGTCATCTTTTGTTCTATCGTAAGCGATCACATAGATTTTATCACCACTTTGCAAATAGTTTTTCTCTCCAAATTCTGCATAGGCAGTTGCACCTATAGAAATAAATGCCTGATGAGGATAGCTGCATGCTCTTAGATGTTCTGCAATATTTTCTAATGGTCCAAAATCAATTTGTGTATTCATCTTATCGATAAGCCATGATTTAAGCTTACCATAGAAGTAAGAGTAACCAACTAACGGGGCATCCACCCCATAAGGATACAAAATACCATTACGTTGCAAAAAAGAACAGAGATGGTACTTATCCATCACCCCGCCCTTTTCAAACTTGTCTACAACAATCCATTTATCGCCTATGCCTTTAGAGTAAGAACCCCATGATTTCTTTTCTGAGATCTTTTTTGCACCCTCTTTTCTAATCGTACAGTCATTAAAGGTTGTAAATTTTTTTGCTATCAGATCAATGACTTGTTTATCTTCATCATAAACAATATCAAAAAGTACTGCTATTTCCGGTTCAACCTGGGCATTTGCTTCGTAGTTTGGAAGTTCAAGTCTGTCTGTTCCAATGCAATATTGACCTAAAAAAGAATCTGATCCGGGGAGATAAAAAGGAAATATTCCTTTAGGAGCATCCGCTTCAGCAGTGACTACATTCTCAAAATCTTTAAGTTCTCCAGCCTGTTCCAGATGGTGTGCAAAATTCCCTGCCACACCTAAACCTATGACATTTTCTAAATTCATCTTAACTCTTTTAATTTTTATAAAAGTATACCATCTAATCACTATCAAACCAATGCACACATAATACACGCAAAAATTTTATACTTGTATATTCTTTCCCAAGAAGGAGTAACTATGCCAAAGAATAAAAAGGATAATAAAAATATGATTTTAGTAGCAGTTATTATAGGTATATTTTTATTCTTTATGTTTGCTACTGTAGTCTATGTCACAAGTCAGGTTTCAAATTGCTCAAGTGGGAAAAAACTCAGAAAACAATGCACAGTAATCATTCCTGATCAAAAGTTAAATCATATGCTCAAGAGGCACTCAATAAAAACTGTAAAATATCTATATATTAAATGTATTGGATTATAAAAATTCTATAATAGAAAGTAGAGTGGTTACTAAAAAGATTTTTTAGTAACCAAAAAAAGATAAAAACTTAGTTACCCGCTACTGCGTCTTTAAGAGTTTTACCTATCTTGAATTTAGGTGCAGTATGTGCTGCTTTTGTATATGTTTTATTTGTTCCTGGAACTTTACCAGATTTTTTAGCTACTTCTACAGTTGAGAATGTTCCGAAACCTACCAATGATACAGTTTCTTTTTTAACCAATGCTTCAGTTACTGAGTTAATGAATGCTTTTACTGCTCTCTCTGCTGCCGCTTTGCTTTCAAACTCTCCGTTCTTTTGTACTAATTCTACGAATTCTGCTTTTGTCATTCTTCTTCCTTTTTTTTAAGATGCGGTTATTATAACACAAATCAATCTTAAAAAAAGATAAAAAAATAGAAAAAGCCTTATTTTAGGGGGTTTTTTGAGTTTTTTATCATATAAAAATAAAAAAAAATTTAAAATGATATGAAATATTGTAATTTTCGATGATGAGATATGGTGCGTCAGAGAGGATTTGAACCTCCACACCCGTAGGGCACTACCCCCTCAAGGTAGCGTGTCTACCGTTCCACCACTGACGCACTGTGGATAATAGTTAAAGTACTATAAGACTTAAAACTGAGGGTAACAAAAAGTTGTGACGGGATTATATCCCTCACAACCTTGTAGCTTCTTTAAGATTAACCAATGAATGGGTTAGCATAAAGAGCAATAAGTGCAATTACCAATGTATAGATAACCTGTGCTTCGATCATTGCAAGTGCGATGAACATTGTAGTCATTAGTTTACCACCAAGACCCGGGTTTCTAGCTGTACCAGCAATAGTTGCAGCAGCAGTGTGACCCATACCGATAGCTCCACCAAGAGCAGCAAGACCAAGACCAACACCAGCAGCAACTACTGAGTATGCTTTAATCATAGATTCACCATCTGCTTCACCAGCAAATGCAACGGCACCAAGTGCCAAGAAAAGTAAGAAAAACTTTTTCATTTTATATCCTTTAAATTAATAGAGTTTAAGTCTCTTCGACTGTTCTTGAAGTCCGTTCGGATAGCGTAAACAGTGTTACCACTGCCAACAACCACATAAATGCGAGCTGTTTCCCTACTTATCACTTCTCTAAACGGCAAAATTATAGCTAAAGTTGATTTAATTTATGCTAAAAATTCCGGTGTGGCCAACTCTACTTTTTTACCTTTTTGTTCCATAACTACAACCGTAATTTCATCACCTTCATGATAGCGTTCATTTAAATTATTCACTCTCTCTTTTGCTACCTTGGAGATATGCAGCAGTGCATCAAAACCATCAGGCATTTCAACAAAAATACCAAAATCAACGATCTTTTTGACTTTTCCCTGATAACTTTTACCTACTTCATACACCATCTGTTTTTTTAGCGGTGCATCTGCGATCTTTTTAATATGCTCTTTGGCTGCTGCTACTTTCTCTTTATCTTCCCCTGAAAGTTTTACGCCACCCACATCTCTGTCCAGATCAATACTTACTTCGAATTTTTCAATAATATCACGGATTGTTGCACCTGCTTTACCTATGATATCACCTATTTTACTTGGATGTACATTGAAGAATTCCGTACTTGGTAAAGCACCACTCTCCACAATATGGGACTCAGCCTCTTCCATAAGCTTTAAAATATGTGCCTTACCTTCAGTTGCCTGTTGCAATGCTTTTTTTAACACATCTAGGTCTATCCCACCAAGCTTAATATCCATTTGTAACGCGGTGATCCCTTTTTTTGTTCCTGCAATTTTAAAATCCATATCACCGTCGTGATCTTCCAATCCCATAATATCACTAAGCACGACATATTTGTCACCTTCACTTACCATTCCCATAGCAATACCCGCAACAAGATCTACCATATCAACATCTGCTGAACGCAATGCCAGACATCCTCCGCAGATCGTTGCCATGGAAGAAGAACCGTTACTCTCCAATATCTCGGAAACCAAACGTATGGTTCCGTCATAATTTAATGCAATTGCAGGCTCCAATGCCCTTTTGGCAAGATTTCCATGCCCTAATTCTCTACGTCCCGGAGCACCGATAAACTTGGCTTCTCCTACCGAGTAACCAGGGAAATTATAATGCACCATAAAGTTTTCTGATCTACTTGTTTTATCAGTAATGAGTTCATACATCTGTGCATCTTTTTTATCACCAAGTGTTACTGTGACCAATGCCTGGGTCTGTCCACGGGTAAATAGACAGGAACCGTGTACAGAAGGTAAAAGATTTGTCTCTATACTGATTGGTCTGACCTCATCCAAAGCTCTACCGTCTGCACGGATATTTTTCTCTAGGATCATTGTTCTTACAACTGTTCTTTTATACTGTTCCAATGTCTTTGAAACGATCTCTTTCTCTGCTTCTTTACCTTCAGATTCCAATGCTTCCATGATCTGGGAACGTACTTTCTTCAACTCTGTTGCACGCTCACTTTTTGCCATATAGGCAATTGCATTCTTAACATCATCTGCATAGTTACTTTCCATATATGCATAAAGTACTTCGTCCACTTTTTCTTGAGCAAGTTCCAAAAGAAGAGGTTCTCTTACAAGAGGAGTAAAGATTTCTGTATATGTTTGTGTTGCTTTATCAATAGCTTTTCCGGCTAAGGCAATGGCAGTGATCAAAGCTTCTTCATCAAGTTCATTACACTCCTGATGTTCAAGTATCAAAGGAGCCGCTCCCATCATAGGATCAATCATATCTACCTCAACATCATCTATAATCTCTGAAGCCATCGTACGCATCTCGATCATAATAATATCTTTACCTGAACCGACAACCAGAAGATCCAACACGCTCTCATCCTGCTGACTTAAAGTAGGATTAATAAGCACCTTGTCTTCTATCTTTCCAACTCTGACTGCCGCGATACTCTGAGTAACAGGAATATCTGAAACATAAAGTGCAGCAGAGGCAGCATGAAGGGCAGCTATCTGCATATCCACTTCACTGTCACTGCTTACAACCATAACAGTAATGGTCAAGGGAAAATGGAAGCCTTTAGGAAATAATGGACGCAATGAACGGTCTATAATACGGGAAGTTAATGTTTCAAAATCTCCAGGCTTCGTTTCTCTCTTAATGAACCCCCCGGGTATTTTGGCTGCGGCATAGGACTTTTCCATATACTGAACAGTCAAAGGAAGGAAATCTTCTTCCACAGGCTTCTCATCTATGGCAACAGCTGCTATAAGTACTGCTTTACCTTGACGATACATTACTGCACCACTTGCCTGTTTTGCTATTTTGTTAAATTCATATTTTTCTTCTAAATTATTTATATGTATTTCTACGCTCTGTTCATTCATACTTTTGTTCTTCCTTTTGCTTGTATTATTTAAGAGACTGTTTTTCTCTCTACGTTCTTATTCTTTATTTCATACTGCTTGATAATTTCACGTATCTCTTCAAACTCCAATGCACTGAAATTTTCATAATAGTATTCTATCGAAATATAATCTTTTATCTTATGAGGGCAGAATACACCGTCACAGACTGTAAGCAGATTCTGATACACTGTTCTATCAAGGATAGGCGTTGCAATATAAATATTTTTTGCCTCTTTTTCGATCGCTGATTTAAGTGCAACCATCATAGTAAGCCCGGTTTCAATACATTCATCCACAAGGACAACATATTTTCCTTTAAGTGATACCAGATCTTTTCCCTTTCGATATTGATAGACATAGCCAAGTATTTCTTCATCATATTTACGCTCTGCTTCACTGTAAACGTAGTCTTCATTAATACCAAAAGCATCTATTAAAGCTTTGTGCATCACTACTTCTTCTGTTTCTGAAACCATAGCTATAGGCAATTCAGGGTTGTTGGGAGCCAAAATAGGTTCTGTCAAAAGTATATCCATTTGGGCATGTACTTTTTTTGCAATCTGGTCTGCAAAATAAACACCCCCTTCACTTACAGCTATAATAACTGTCTCATTATCCTGTAATAATCCAAGGGGCAATGTCTCTATCAGTTTTTTTGCTGCATCTTCATTATTTTTAAAATAATAATTATGGTTTAAATCGCTGGGCATGATCCGCTCCTGGAAATTGTTTAGAGATCTCTTCTTCATCAAAAGTATAACGAAACTCTTCTATATACTTCATCAAATATTGATAAGCATGGTTTATCTCTTCCATCTGGGAGGCACTTCCACCCAGATCAGGATGGTATTTTTTAGCCAGAAAATGATACTGTTTTTTAATATCATCTTTTGTAATAAGTTTAGGTAATCCTAAAATATCCAATGCATACTCTATCTCTTTTATAGGATTTTGCATTATTTTGTATTTCCTGTTCCTACACCGCCGAAAGGAATAAAGTTCAACTGTATATAAAAACTGTTTACTTTGGTTGCTCCTATGGGTCTTGGTGTGATATCTTGACGAACTGCAACATCCATACTCCAGCAGTCCTGTTGATATTTTCCTCCGATCCTCCACTGAGTACTTGCTGCTTTTTCAAGACTATATGTAACACCGCCTTTAATTGTTACTCTTTGATTCAATGTATATCCGAAATTAAAGAGAATATCATTGGCTGGGACAAAACTGCTTGAATCATCAGGAAGTTTCTCTTTATAGGTATGTCCTAAAGTAAAAAAATAATCTGACTTATATAAAGAGACAAGACTTGAAGACTCTCTTAATTTACCAAATTCATAAGAATATAACAGGTTATTGTAAAAACGCCAATTTTTCCAATTATATTGCATCTCATTCCCCAAATCTGCCCATTCATACTTCCTCTTTGGATAATAGGTCTGATAGAGTCTCTGAAAAAACTTCAAATTTGTTTTATTATCATAAAAATATTGATTAAATCCTATTCTATACTGCTCTTCAGGCAACCCTACCGCAAAAAGTTTTTTTTGTTCAGATCCAAGTGCATCAAACGTTACAGGTTGTTCATTTTCATTACCCGGCTTAGTATACTCGATCGAAGGCTGCATAACGTGTGTAAAATGCTTATATTTTTTAGTCAGATCCGTAAACAATTTTACTTTATGAATGTTACTGTAATATCGGAATACACTGTGTTCATAACTGCCGTTACCAAAAAAGAATTTACTGTAGTAGAGTTCTTCTCCCAGTGAAATATTTAAAAAATCATCAAAAAATGAAGTAGTGAATTCCAATGGCACTTTTAACTCTGCCTGTCTAAGTGTTGTGCCCTTCTTTCTATAGAAATGATTTAGATGGAGATCCGCACTGTATGTAAGATTATCCCATAAAAAATGATCTAAATATTTATGAAGTTGCATAGAAGGAAGTATCTGAAGGGTATCATTATTATGCTCTTTTCGTGTATCAATAAAATATTTTGCATTGACTCCCATATAATAGTCATTATCATATAAAAAATAGTTCAATTTAGATTCTTGGAGTGGAGTGAGCCCAAAATGTTGCAGACGTGTTTTTTGTAAATTAAGGTAATCAATATCCGTTAAAAACGTAGTATTGATATAAAGACCATCTGTAAATCCCCTTGGCAGGAACGCCTTAAAAACAGTAGAAGAGTCATACAAAAACTCCAATCCATAGTGATTTATATCCTTTGTATTTTTTCTCTTTTGATAGGATGTACTGTCTCGAAAATATCCTACCCTCAATTTCCCGGCAGAGTGGCTACTGTCTACAAATCGAAAAGTACTATAAATACCCATACTTCGGTTGGTTCTGATCTGCGGATTGAATTCCATATCCATACTGTCAGAGATAGCCCAGAAAATAGGTTGTTCATACACAAATCCTTCTTCTCCTGTATAACCAAATAAAGGGAACAAAAGACCGGAACTTCTTTGATTATTTGTGGAAAAAGCCAAATAGGGGAAGTAGAAGATCGGTATATCCCAGAAATAGACCTTTGCATCATAGATTTTCATATACTTTTCATCACTGTCATAAAAGGAATGGGAAAAAACCATTTTCCATAAAGGATCATTAATATCACACGATGAAAGTACCGACTCTCCCAAGGTATAGTTGTTATCATTACGGTGTGCTTTATCGGAAAAAAGCCATATGTCATTTTGACTTACAAAGAAGAGTTCTTCAAAACTTACCTCTTTGCTGTCAGTATGTATCTCCATATGATTCGTATGCTCTTTGGTACCTCTGTACCCTATCATCTCTACCTTACCGTCAAGTATAAGGATCTTTGTCTCTTTATTGTAGGATGCGGACTCTGCTTTGATCACAGAATCCTGATAGTATACTACAACACCATCTGTGGCATGTACGGTTGTTTTTGTACTCTCTAAATGTTTTGCAGTAACTTCTATCTTATTTTTCTCTTGTGCAGCATGGAGCACTTCTATGCTTAACAATATCCCTAAGAAAAATAAAAATTTATGCATAAACAGTGGTCACAGTGCTTAAAGTGCCTGATAGGCAATATCAGTACGACACTGCTTCCCTGCAAAATGCACTTGTCCTACCAGCATATAGGCACGTTTTTGTGCTTCTTTGATACTCTCTCCAAGTCCGACACATACAAGTACTCTTCCCCCGGTTGCATAGAGTTTACCATCTTCTCCGCGACTTACTCCCGCATAAGAAATATGGGCATTTCCTTCTAACTCATCATGATGGATATCATCAACAATGATCTCTGCTGCCGGTGTACTTTTGTAAGGGTAATCCTTGCTTGCCATCACTACACCTACTGCATATTTATCGTGAAACTCTATTTTTGCACTTTTAAGATCACCTGTGGCAGCTTTATAGAAAAGTTCACTTGCAGGTGATTTAAGAAGAGGCATCAATTCCTCACACTCAGGATCGCCAAAACGCACATTATATTCAAGAATAATAGGCTCCCCTTTGACCACCATCACCCCAATAAAAAGGACACCTGTGAATGGCATACCTTCAGATTCCATACCTTTTAATGTCGGTTCTATCACCCTTTCATTAAGTTTACGATAGATATCATCATTAACAAGCGGTGTGGGGGCATAGGCTCCCATACCACCTGTATTTGGTCCTTCATCATTATTGAGCAGCCTTTTATGATCCTGTGCTGCGGGGAGTACCACATAATCTTTTCCGTCACAGATCGCAAAGACAGAAAGTTCATATCCGTCAAGGAACTCTTCTACAACGATAGAAGTTCCGGCCTCACCAAAAGAGTTTCCAGAAAGCATCTCTCCTGCAGCTTTTTTTGCTTCGTCATGACTTTGTGCAATGATTACACCTTTACCTCCGCAAAGTCCATCCGCTTTTACAACGATCGGTGCTTCCAAAGTATTGATGAAGGTATAGGCATCCTCAAGAGAGTCTGTTTCAATATATTTGGCGGTAGGGACATTATGGCGTGCAAGGAAATTTTTCATGAAAATTTTAGAACCTTCAAGCTGTGCCGCTTTTGCAGTAGGTCCAAAAATAGTTAAACCTCTCTCTTTAAAGACATCCACAATACCTTCAACAAGCGGTGCTTCCGGTCCAACTATCGTTAATTCGATCTGATTGGCTTCCACAAAATCAGCCAAGTCATTAAAATTACTGATAGCCAGATTTTCACCTAACACATCTGTTGCTCCGTTCCCCGGTGCAAAATAGATATTCTGAACATTATCATCTTTCTTTAATGCCAAACCAATAGAGTATTCTCTACCACCACTACCTATGATCAATACATTCATATTATTATCTCCGTAAAAGAATTATTATATACCTGTTTAAGGGATTTTAGTAGTGGTAATAGTTGTGCGTAGAGAGTTTTGTAAAATGCTTGAAGGCGAACTTCAAATTCGTCAATGGCATTTTGCAAAGCTCTATGCGTGCAAAAATTGCCGCTAATAAACCCCCGAGTGGCCGTCCTGTTTAAAGCCGGCCCTAAAAAGCCAACAGTGCAGGAGAGAGTCTCTCTTTAGGGGATGATTTCTCGTATAAAACTACACTCAAACGAAAACTTCCACACACTAAGAGACTACATGTCCCACTAAGATTAATGTTGGACCCCATATACAGTCATCGAACCACTTAGGTTAAATTTATTATAACCTATTTGGAGTTAGAAGTCAGTAAAAGAGTGTTTAAAATGAAGAATTTGCTATCTCTTTAGCTTTTAGGATACAGGCGGATATAAGAGGCTCATCTGCCACAACATACTTTGCATGCATAGGTAAATGTACTTTTGTTGCATTTCCAATAACCACTGCCGTATAACTCTCATCCCATGTAAAATTCTTTAAAAAACAGTGGATCGTCGAGGGAGAAGTAAAAATAATGATCGCTCCCGCTACAGGCTTTTCCTTGGAAGTATATAGAATACAGGAAGTCTCATAAATGATCTGTTCCCCAAGATCAATACCCTCTTTATTCAAAAAAGTTTTAGAATCAAAGGAGACCTCTTTGGGTCTTAGATAGAGCAGTTTCCTCTCTCGAAAAAAAGAGGCGATATCTCTGCTCAACTGTTCACCGTAAAATGAGCTTGGTTGATATATAACTTCACCTCCAAGATCCTCTATCACTTTTTTGGTTGCACTGCCAATAGCAACACAGGGATATTTTTTCCATGAAACATCTATTTTATCAGTAGTAATGACTGCTTGTTTGGAAGTGAACATCAAGGTATCGCACTGTGCAAAATCGATCTGCTTTGCCGTAACAGTGAAGTCGATCATCGGTAATGCGATCGTGCCCTCTTTGGGAGTAGGAGAGAGTAGGTAAATAGCGCTTTTTTTTTGCATCAGTGACTTACTTTTTCCAATTCTACCAAAGGTTTGCCGTGAAGCATCGCATCATTGACTTCTTCATCATCATACGGATCGAAATGCGGTGTGATGATCCATTTTTTATTGGGTTCGAGCAACATGATCTTGTCTTCTACCTCATCTGCAATACGATGTGCTTCAAGTAATAGCATATTGGGCCGCAGAACCATATGAAATTCTACAAAGTTCGCATTCCCGTCCGTACGGGTTTTAAGCCAGTGATAACTTGTCACTTCAGGATGTCCTGAAATGATCTCTCCTATCTTCGCGACCGTCTTTCCGTCCAGTGCACGATCAAGCAATATCTCTATACCGTCTACAATGATCTCATAGGCTGAATAGATGATATATATCCCTATACCCAAACCAAAAATAGCATCTATACTGTCCAACCCGGTAAGCCAAACCAGCCCTAATGCCACCAATACTGCTGCATTACTCCACAGGTCGGTCTTATAGTGCAAAGCATCTGCTTTGATCACAATGCTGTCTGTCTCTTTTGCTGTTTTTAACAAATACTGTACTAAAAAATAGGTCACGACAATAGAAAACAACATGGCAAAGATCGAAGGCGTCAGTAATGTAGTGATCGTTCCCTCATTCAACTTTTTAAATGCCACATACATAATATAAATACCTGAAATAGTAATAACCGTTCCCTCTATCACAGCAGCGATAGCCTGTATTTTCCCTTTTCCATACTGATACATATCATCAGGTTCTTCTTCGGATTTTTTAATAGCAAAGAAATTAAAAAGTGATACTGCCATGTCCAGAAGGGAATCTATGGCAGAAGCAAGTACCGCTACTGAACCACTGGCGATACCAATGATCAATTTGACAAAGACCAATACTGTTGCAACTGAACTTGACACCATAGTTGCACGTTTTTGCGGAGAGTTTTCAGATTTCAATTCTGCTCCTTGACATTAAGTTAAATTAGAAGAATCATCTTAACACAAGTAGAGTATATCTTTGTTAAAAAAAGTACTTTAGATAAGATTTTAGGTAACCTCTGTTATAGAATACTTATGTTATAGTATTTTATAAATTGCAATCATATCTAAAACTTTAGATAATACAAAAATAAACTTACTGGTATATTCACATAATGAATCACATTGAAACAGAAATAGAGATAGAGGATAATAACTTGAGCCAAGCAATTGACAATACAGAAATATCATTTAAAGAACGACTTACCTACGATAAATTGAGTTTTTACTATATTTCACTGCCTATCATGCTTCTTGGTAACCTGATGGGTGCACTTCTCTTAAGTGCTATTCAATTGAATGTAGTTGATTTCTATTCAATCGGTATCTGGTTGAGCATCAGTATGATTATGTTTTTCTATAGTTTATATCAATACTCTTTATTTAAAAATGAGACTGAGGAGAACAAACTAAAGAATTCTGATATATGGTTCGATAAATATTATACAAATATACTCATCAACGGTATTGTATGGGGGAGTAGTGCATTTTTACTCTTCCCCGAATCAAATCTCCTCAATCAAATGATCGTTATCTTCTTCCTGTTTGCCATTGGTTTCTCGGCTATGGGGATCCTTGCTTCCAAACGTGATCTGCTGCTTACCTACATTTTGGTAACATATGCCCCAATAATTCTGCGTCTGTTTTTTATGGAAGATGAACTTTACAAGACCATAGCCTATGCCATACTTGCATTGATACTTATTATGTTACTTGTTGCAAACTATTATGGAAAAGTGATCAATAATGCACTGAACAGCCGACAGCATTTTATCACTATTAAACATACACATGAAAAACTCAAAGAGCGTTTCTTCTCTCTGTTCGAACGTGCACCTGTAGGAATATATTATTATAATGAAGCATTGGAACTTGAAGATATCAATACGCATTTCATGCAGATGAATAAAGTAGAAAAGAAAGAATCTCTTATTGGCTTGGATCTGCATGCTTTAAGCAATAAACAGATCGTACATGCGCATGAAGATGTATTTAAAGGGAAGACAGGAAATTACCGTGGTCCTTTTGAGGCACTGCATAATCAAAATCTTTATGTAAAACTTTCAACAGTTCCTATGATCAATGCTGACGGTAAAGTTGCAGGAGGTATCACCATCATCAATGACATTACCAATGAAGTAACAGCAAAAGAAAAAATGATACGCAATGCCTATTATGACCTGCTTACCAACATACCTAACCGTACCCTTCTTATGGATAAACTTAAAAGTTTTATTACAAACAAACGAGACCACGAAGAGTATGCCGCATTGCTCTTTTTGGATATTGACAACTTTAAGAAAGTCAATGAAACCTTTGGGCATGATGTAGGTGATTCTCTGCTCAAGCAAGTGGTACAACGAATAGAAGATGTAATAGGGAGTCGTGAGACTTTTGCAAGAGTAAGCGGTAATAAATTCGTTATTCTTATCCCCTCTTTGCATATGGATAAAACACTCTCTGAAGAGATGACGGTCAAATATATATCAACGATCAATAACCATTTCACACAACCGCTTAATGTCGCAGGAGAAGAATACCATTTAAGTTTTACCATCGGTGTAGTACTTTTCAACAACGGTGATGCTTCCGCGTTTGATCTTCTTAAGCGTGCAGAAACAGCCATGTACGAAGCAAAGAGAAATGCCCGCGGAACAAGTGAGTTTTATACAAGCAGTATGAGTGCCGATACAAAAGAACAGCTTATGCTTGAAAATGATATCCACAAAGCTATGAAGAATAACGAATTATCCATCTATTATCAACCACAGTTAGATATTCAGGAGAATAAGATCATTGGCGCAGAAGCACTGATACGCTGGAAACATTCCCAAAAAGGTTTCATACCACCTTCAAAATTCATCCCTGTTGCAGAAGAGAGCGGTATTATCATTAAGCTGGAAGAGTGGATTTTTGATCGAACCCTAAGTGAAATCAAGGCTTTAAGCCAAAGAGAAGAAGGTTTTAATTTAGACCATATTGCCATCAATGTGAGTACTATCCATTTTCTTCAACCACATTTTGTAGAACAACTGATGCTGCTTGTCAATAAGCATAAGGTAAAACCCGAATGGATCGAATTGGAGATCACTGAAAGCGGCATTATGCGTAATATTGATGATGCTATAGCAAAGATAAAAGAGTTAAAGAAGTTCGGATTCAGTTTTTCCATTGATGATTTCGGTACAGGGTATTCTTCTTTGGCCTATCTTAAGAAACTTCCTGTAGATATGATCAAGATCGATCAATCTTTTATCTTTAATATGAATCAGAACAAAGGTGATGCAATGATCGTTGAATCGGTTGTTGCTATAGGACAGAAGTTTGATCTGAAAATTTTGGCTGAGGGTGTAGAGAATGATGCGACATTAAACTATCTTAAGATCATAAAATGTGATCTTTATCAAGGAAACTTCGGATATAAACCTATGCCACTGGAAGAGTTTATAAAAATTGTATAAGCATTTTTCATGTACCCTTGCAAGGGTACATGAATAGTTACAGTGCTTTGGTTGCCAAAGAAGCTACCCTTTGTGCAAAAGCTCCTTTGTCTTTAGGTTCTAACCCCTCAGACAATTTTGCAGAATCTAATAATATCCATGATAACGCTTCAAACAGAGATTTATCTTCAAGTTTATCAAGCTTTTTGATCATTTCATGATCCGGGTTGATTTCTAAAATAAGAGGAGTCTCAGGCATTTCCTGACCCATTTGGGCAAACATTGCTGCCATACCTGCCATAGGATCAGAAGGATCTTTCAGTACGCAAGATGGACTGGATGTTAGTCTTGAAGTGGTTTTTACCTCTTTTACCTCATCACCAAGAACCTCTTTGATCTTGTCTGTCAAAGGCTTAAACTCTTTTGCCACTTCTTCTTTCTCTTCCTCTGTTTTAGAGTCTGGAGCATCGATCGTCGTAATATCTTTAAGTGTCCACTCCTTATATGTGCCTATCATTGGTGTAACAATACTGTCTACTTCCTGATCATCCATAATAAGTACTTCTATATTTGCTTTTTTATAGGCTTCAAGCAGTGGAGAGTTTCTTAAAACTTTTTCATCTTCACCAATAATGTAATAAATCTCTTTTTTTTCTGAATCTCCACGACTGATATACTCTTCAAAACTTACAAGCCCTTCTTCGTTGGAAGATTTATATTTCACAAGATCGAGAAGCAGCTCTTTATTCGTATGATCCGTATAGATACCCTCTTTTATGACCCTGTTATATTGCTCTGTAAATATCTGAGCATCTTCACCTTCAAGTTTTTTGATCGCCTGAAGGATCTTCTTAGTCGAATTTTGTTTGATGTTTGCCAAAATCCTGTTTTCCTGGAGCAGTTCTCTGGAAACATTCAGAGGAAGATCTTCAGAGTCAATGATCCCTTTTACAAATCGCAGGTAGGGAGGCAGCAACTCTTTGTCATCATCTGTAATGAATACACGTTTCACATAAAGTTTCACACCCGGTTGATAGTCTGCTCTATAGAGATCCATCGGGGCTGTTCTAGGAATGTAAAAAAGTGTGGTGAACTCGTTGGCACCCTCCACTTTATTATGCAGATAGACCAACGGTTCATCACTGTCATGAGAAATCGTTTTGTAGAACTCTACATAATCCTCTTTTTTCAACTCTGATTTTGGCAGCGTCCAAAGTGCAGTAGCTTCATTGATCTGCTCAGACTTTTGTACTTTTTTCTCTTTTTTCTCATCCCCTTCCCCTTCAGACTCTACCTCTTCGTAGTTAAGTATAATTGGATAAGCAATGTGGTTGGAGTATTTTTTAACCACTTCCTGGGTTCTCCATTTATCTAAAAACTCTTTCTCGTCCTCTTTGAGCTTGATGTAAATGACTGTACCGTGAGACTCTTTGGTCACAGATTTTAGTTCATACTCTCCTGTACCATCTGTACTGAACATATAAGCCTGCTCTTCACCGGCTTTTTTAGAGATAACATCTACTTGCTCTGCTACCATGAATACAGAATAGAACCCTACCCCGAATTGACCGATGAGATTGGAATCTTTTTTGGCATCACCGGTAAGTGATTCTACAAAAGACTTTGTCCCTGATTTTGCGATCGTTCCAAGATTATCCATAAGATCAGCTTCATTCATACCTATACCGTTATCCATGATACTCATAGAACGATCATCTTTATCTAATTTGATCGTGATCTTTCCAGACCAGTTCTCTTCTTTGAATTTCTCATCTGTCAGTGAAAGATAATTAAATTTATCCAAGGCATCACTGGCATTGGAAACCAGTTCACGTATAAATATCTCTTTATTTGAGTAGAGTGAATGTGTCATGAGTTTGAGCAGTTGCCCTATTTCTGTTTGAAATTGATGTTTAGCCATACAGTTTCTCCTAATTTTATGTTTATTTTTTGGGATTATATACTATTTTAGTAAATATTTCAAGTTTTTTTGTAAGATAGTTTAGTCAAATAGACTAAAGTCTATAAAATAAAGCTATGCGGGTAAAGACAGAAATTTAAATTTTCTTAGTATATTTCTTGGTTTGCTTTAGTTGCGAGACTTATTGCGAAGGAGTTTACTGGGAAGTAATTGACTGAGCAAAACTCCCTCGCAGATAACTAAATAGTAATGCCCTTAGTTTGTCGTAGGTTTGGCCAAACGCAACGAAGCCGTTTGGTCAAAGATGCGACAAAATAAGGAGCATTACTCCCATTCAATGGTGGCGGGGGGCTTAGATGAGATATCATACACTACCCTGTTGATCCCATCGATCTCATTGATGATTCTTCTACTCATTCCCTCCAGTACATCATGTGGTACATGCGCGAAAGTAGCTGTCATCCCATCAACAGACTCTACCATACGGATACATACGGTATTGTCATAGGTACGGTTATCGCCCATTACACCGACTGACTGTACATTCAACAGTACAGTAAATGCCTGCCATACTTTGTCATAGTAGCCTGTGGCTTTTAACTCTTCCTGCATAATGGCATCTGACTCCCGAAGCAGTCTAAGTGCCTCTTCATTAACATCACCCATTACTCTGATAGCCAGTCCCGGTCCAGGGAAGGGATGTCTGCCTATCATATCTTTTGGAAGTCCCAGTTCAAGTCCCAGTTTTCTAACCTCGTCTTTAAATATCTCTCTTAAAGGCTCTACCAGTTCAAAGGTCATCCAGTCAGGAAGTCCCCCTACATTGTGGTGAGATTTAATCGTTTTGGATGGGCCTTTAACGGAGACTGATTCTATAACATCGGTATAGAGTGTTCCCTGTGCAAGGAAAGCCACATCTGTATGCTTACTTGCCTCTTTGTCAAAGACTTCAATGAATTTTTCACCAATAGCTTTACGTTTTGTCTCAGGATCCGTCACACCTGCCAAAATATCCATGAATTCTTTTTTTGCATCAATAGTAATGAGTGGAATATCAAGAAGTTTAAACATATCCTGTACCTGTTCAGCTTCATCTTTTCGAAGCAACCCCTGATCAACAAATACACAAATAAGCTGTTCTTTCGGTAGCGCTTCATTCAGCATGGCAGCAACAACTGATGAATCAACACCTCCGCTGACACCGCAAAGTACTTTTTTATCCCCTACCTGTGACTGTATCTGTGCAATCTTCTCTTTGGCAAAGCTTCCCATATTCCAGGTACTCTCACAGCCGCAAATATGTTTTGCAAAATTCTTCAGCAGTTTTGTTCCTTCTACCGAGTGATGTACTTCCGGGTGAAACTGGAAAGCATAGAGTTGTGCCGACTCATTGGCTATGGCTGCATAAGGAGAGTTCTCACTCGTACCGACCACTTCAAATCCATCAGGCAGTCTCTCGGCTCTGTCACCATGACTCATCCAGACAATAGAGTCCTGTTCAATATCTTTAAAAATAGGAGAATCACTCTTCTCTATATGCAGTTTTGCCTTACCGTATTCATGATGATTTGCAGGAACGACCGATCCACCAAAATGCTGTGTGATCAGCTGCATTCCGTAACAAATACCCAAGATCGGTAATCCCAGATCCCAGATCGCATCATTCGGTTTATATGCATCTTCTGCGTATACAGATGCTGGTCCGCCGGAGAGGATGATCCCCTGTGGTTTTCTAGCCTTGATATCTTCAATACTCTCACGGTAAGGTACAACTTCCGTATAGACACCTGATTCTCTTAATTTTCTTGCGATGAGTTGTGTATATTGTGAACCGAAGTCTAAAACTAGAATAGGTACTTGTTTCATAAATAAAATCCTTGTATTTGTATGAGTAAATTTTTCAATAAAAACTTATTCATATAAATGTACTCCCTTCAACAAAGAAAACTACCGTTCCCTGAGCCTGCCGAAGGAAGCTTGTCAAAGCTACATTAGGTGTGCGCCTATATGTAGTATTTCAAATTGTATATACCATACTATGATAGAGATAATATATCCCACCAATACTGTCCAGGCATATTTCATATGTGATGCAAAGGTATAGATACCATGCATTTTACCCATTACCCCAACACCTGCAGCTGAACCAAATGAAATAAGACTTCCACCTACACCTGCTGTCATTGTTACAAGCATCCATTGCGACTGTGCATCAGCACCCATATTAGGATCGGCTTTAAGCACAGCTGACATTACAGGAACATTATCTACGATTGAAGAGAGAAAACCTACTCCGATATTCACAGCCGTAGCTCCAAATTCTTGATAGAGGGTTGTAAAATATTCTAAAAAACCTAAAAAGTGTAGTCCGCCAACTGCTGCTAAAATACCAAAAAAGAAAAGCAATGTATCATTCTCAATTTTAGCGATCCATGAAAATGCATTTAGTTGCGTTTCTGTCGGTCCTACATTGATTTTGTATACATACATTTTAAGCAATGCCAAACCAAACATCATTCCCCACATTGCAGGAAGATGCATAACCTGATGAGAGAGTACTGCGAGTGCAATAGTCAGTGCAAAAAGCCCTATAATGGTCTTTCCACCCTCTGCAATTTCTACTTTTTTCTCATCCGCACTAAACGGTGGTGTTCCCTCAGGAACAAAACGGCTGAGCAAAAATGCTGTGATACCCCAACCAAGTACGGCAGCAGGGAACAAAAAGAGGAATTCGGTAAATGCACCTTTTCCGTCTACCCACACCATCAGTGTTGTAATATCTCCAAATGGTGACCATGCACCGCCTGCATTGGCAGCAACCACGATGTTGATGGCACCGGGAACCAAAAAAGATTTATTCTCTTTATCTATGGTTAAGAGTACAGTAGAGAGAATCAATGCTGTCGTCAGGTTATCTGCAACCGGAGAGATAAAAAATGCCAAAAGACCGGTGATCCAAAAAAGTTTTTTATATGTATATCCTTTAGAAACCAGATTATAACGCAAGGCAGAAAAGACACCTCTGTCTATCATTGCTTCAATGTATGTCATTGCCACCATTAGGAAGAAGAAAATACCCGCGATCTCCACAATAAGATGTTCTACTTCAGTTTCAAGTGAATGTCCATCTAAGCCGTTCAGTGAAAAATAGAGCCCGATAAGCATAAAGATACCCGTTCCCGCAAGCAGTGCCGGTTTCGCTTTGTTGATATGATATTTATCTTCTGTGGCAATAAAATAATATCCTACAATAAATATAATAAGGGATAGTATCCCTACCCATGTGGTAGTTAAGTGTAGTTGGTCGTGCATTTTTTTCCTTGTATGTAGTTAGTTTTCTATATAGTGTGAGCCCAAAGACTCTTTTCTTGCAAGCGCTGCCTCAACAATAGCCGATGCGGTGTTAAGACGTAACTGAAGCAGCCGCCCTATCTCTTGATTTTTCATATCATAGATAAGGTTTTTTGCTTCATGCAAACCTTTGGTCGTCCTGATGATCCCTATGTCATTCCACATCACTTGGCGCAATTTCTGCTTATAGGTTTTATCATTTTCTTTGTGCAGAATATTACCGTAATCTTTCTCAAAAGCAGGTGTTTTAACTGCCTGATGTCCTTTACCTAAAAGATGATCTACTGCACGCTTGGCAAAAACCACACCTTCAAGCAGTGAATTGGAAGCCAGACGGTTTGCACCATGTACACCTGTTCGTGCTGCTTCACCGATAACATAGAGCCCTTCCATCCCTTCAATACATCCATGTGTGTCACATTTTATCCCTCCATTTGCATAGTGAAATGCCGGAGAGATCGAAACTCTGTCTTTTGGGAAATGATAACCCAAAGCTTCAAAAGTATGTGTAATATTGGGGAAACGTTCATGGAACCACTGCTCCTCAAACATCGAGAAATCCAAATAGGCATCTTCTCCTGTTTTGCGCTTATAGTCAAATATACCCCGGGCAACAATATCACGACTTGCCAACTCCCCGCGTTCATCATAGTCAAAAAGGAAACGATTTCCCTTTTCTCCCACAATATGAGCTCCCTCTCCTCTAAGTGCTTCCGTCAAAAGAAGTTTCCTTGCATAAGGGGTATCTACAAAAACCGTCGGGTGGAACTGCATAAACTCCATATCGGAAAGTTCAATACCTTTTTCAACACAAATACCATGTATATCTGCTGAGACCGTACGGGAATTCGTGTTGTAGGCATAAAGAGAACCGACTCCTCCGCTGGCAATGATGACATCATCTGCATAAATGGTCGTAGGTTCATAATTCACTGTGGCTTTTACCCCGTAACATCTGCCGTTCTCTATCAGCAGATCATACACAAGGGTATTTTTTTGAAGTTTATGTTTATTCTGCACCATCATAAAATAGTGCATATAACGCCCTGTTGCATCTCCGCCTGCATGGACGATCCGTGCTACAGAGTGAGCCGCTTCTTTGGTATAAAGGATATTTCCTTCTTCATCTTTATCGAATTCCATCCCTTTGGCAATGATATCTGCTGTGGTTTCAAGCGAAGTACGTGAGAGGATCTCCACCGCTTCTTTATTATTGTGGTAGGCACCTGCTGCCATGGTATCTTCCACATGCAAAGGAATATCTGCTTCATTCAAAGCGGTGACCATTCCTCCCTGTGCATAAAAAGTATTACATTCCCAGGGAATATCTTTACAAACAACCAGTACCTTTTTACTCCTTGGCAACTGCATTGCGGCGTAAAGCCCTGCGATCCCGGCTCCAATGATCAGTACATCATATTTTGGCACTTCTTATCCTTTTACTGTTGTATTATTATCGGGTACATAGATCGGATTTGTTTTATGTCCGCAAGCAGTCAATACCATACAGCAAACAGATGCTATAATGACAGCATGAAAAAAGTGTCTGTTATTTTGTCTCATCTTAGCAATCAACCTCAATTTAAAGTTTTAAAGCAACAGAACTGCTATAAGAAGTATATTTCACTTCTGGGAGCAAAATGGCAAAAAGCAATTGCATTCATTTACATAAAGAATGATACACTTTTTGTCGCAGTCACACATCCGGGCTTTAAAATGGAACTTAATTATAATAGAGATTTATTAAAAAGCGTATTAACACAGCTTACAACCCATGATCAGGAATGTGAAATGCTCAAAGCCCAAAAGGTAGTGGTTTTTCACAGTAAATATCATACCATAGAGAAAAATGAAGGTAATGCGACAACTATACCCTATTATAATGAACTGGCTTCCAGTGATTTTGACATTTATACTGAAGATACAGAGCTCAAAGAGAAATTTGAAAAGATCAAAGCAGATATTAAAGCACAGCTTCCATGAAACAGATCATCCAGAATCTTCCTGACTCTGCCGGGGTTTACCAATATTTTGACGGCAATGGCAAGCTGCTTTATGTCGGTAAAGCAAAAAATCTTAAAAACCGTGTTAAAAGCTACTGGCGGTTTACTCCCCGACTCACACCAAATCCTAGCCAAAGTTCCCGCATCATTAAAATGCTTCATGAAGTACAGAGCCTGGAATATATTGTGGTGAAAACCGAAGAAGATGCACTCATTTTAGAAAATTCCCTTATCAAACAGCTTAAACCCAAATACAATATTCTTCTGCGTGATGACAAGACCTACCCCTACATTTACATTGATGAATCTGTGGATTACCCACGATTTGAAATTACAAGAAAAGTGGTAAAAGGCAAAAATATCACCTATTACGGTCCTTTTCCTTCTGGCGGAAAAGCACTGTATGATGCTTTGTATGAAGTCTACCCTCTTATTCAGAAAAAATCTTGCCTTAGAGAAGGAAAAGCCTGTCTTTTCTATCAGATAAAAAAGTGCTTGGCTCCGTGTGAGGGAAAAGTAACTCCTTTGGAATATGCCAAGATAATAAATCAGGCAAAAGAGTCTATCAGTAAACGTAAAAAACTCATTACTATACTTAAAGAGAAAATGATAAACCTTGCACTGCAGGAACGTTACGAAGAAGCAGGAGCAATGAGAGATTCCATTCAGACTATCTCCTCTCTGACTATTACTTCCAATATTGATCTTGCAAATACACTTGACTTGGATATTTTTGCCATACAAAACGGTGACGAACGGGGGGTAATTGTGAAACTTTTTATGCGTCAAGGAAAAATTATCTCTTCTACACATACCTACTTTAGGCATACCCATATTTTTGATGAAAATGAAGCCTATAAACAGGCACTTCTGGAATTCTATACTATAGATACCCCTCATATCTCTAAACAGATACTCACTGCCCATACCTTTGAAGACTCTCAGCAGGTATCCCAAAGTCTCAGCATCCGCTTTGATAAAAAAATAGAAATACTTACTCCCCAAAGAGGAGCAAAAGCCAAACTTGTTTCACTTGCACAGCAAAACTGTGAAGAGCTGCTGCGTAAAAAACAAAATGACACCATCATGGAACAGAAAATCGCTGATCTTTTTGATCTTTCAGTCATACCATACCGCATAGAGACTTTTGACAACTCTCATATGATGGGGGTCGCTATTGTCGGAGGAATGGTTGTTTGGAATGAAAATAAATGGGATAAGTCCAGCTATAGACGTTATGCATTAGATGCCAGAGATGAATACGGACAGATGAAAGAGATGCTTTCGCGTCGAATAGAGAAATTTTCCAGTGAACCTGCACCTGATCTATGGATACTTGATGGAGGACAGGCCAACCTCAATCTTGCTAAAGCACTGTTACAAGAGGCACATGTCAATCTTGATGTCATAGCCATAGCAAAAGAGAAGCTTGACAGCAAGGCACACCGTGCAAAAGGTGCAGCAAAAGATATCATCTATTCAACACAAGGTACTGTTGAACTCAAACCCAATGACAAACGGCTTCACTGGATACAGAGACAAAGAGATGAAGCACACCGCTATGCTATCACCTATCATCAAAATAAAAAAAGAAAAGAAGATACACAGATCTCCTTACTTAATAAAAAAGGGATCGGGAAAGCCTCTGTTAAGAAACTGATTAATTATTTTGGTACATTCGAAGCGATAGAAAATGCATCATTTGAAACTATTCGGCAGGTTACCAACAGGCAAATTGCCACTATTTTAAAAGAAAAGGATATTCATTGACATTTTTTGACATTTTTTTGATAGACTTATCATGATAAATATCGTGATAAAACCTTTTTCATATTTTTTACTAGAAAAATGATCTTTTTCATGCTATTTTTAGTTTATTTGTTATAAGGTTATAGTAGGAAAGTTATATCAAAGCTTATGTTCACTGAAATAAGATATTTGAATTTATAATTTACGAGACAAAGCTAAACTCATTGTGAAGTGAGGGCAGAAAACCATGGGTCTCATGAAGATTGCCAGGTTACCGGAGTAGCATTATTACTTCTTCTGAAAACCCTTTCTTCATTTTGACTCATTTAAAGGAGTATCCTGTGCACACACCTGAGCCTATAGATGAAGAGTATACCTTTGAAAAAGGTCTGATCGTAAGTTCAACAGATCTTAAAGGTATCATTACCTATGCCAATCGAAAGTTCTGTGAAATTTCAGGATACAACAAGGATGAACTTACAGGAAAGAATCATAATATCGTAAGACATCCAGATATGCCAAAAGCAGCATTCAAAGAAGTATGGAGCACTATACAGGAAGGAAAAGAGTGGTCAGGCCTTGTAAAAAATCTTCGAAAAGACGGGAGATATTATTGGGTATATTCACATATCGCACCTATGAAAACGGATGGTGTGATCACAGGATATACCGCAGCAAGAAGACCTGCCTCTGAAACAGAAATAGAAGAGATCATCCCTGTATACAGGGATATGTTAGAAAAAGAGAATCATTCATAAAAGGAGTTGTACACATCATGTATTATATAACCAATCACAACCATCAGATCATTGCTGCTGACAGTAGCCTCTTAGGCTTACTTCACATAAAAACCATAGATGAACTTTATACCAAAATAGCATTAGGCGACATTACTTTTACATCTCCTCTTGAGAATAAGGTTACGATCACAACATCCCAAGGAGAAGAATCCTATGCTACTCAGATCAGTACTCTCAGCAGTATTTTGGGAGACATGACCCTGGTTCAGCTGGAAATATCTGAAGAAGTAGCAGTTTCTCCGGAGAAAGACTTCACAGAAGATCTTCTTATTATCGGAAGTAATGAAATAAATGATATACCTGTCTCAAATACAGCTTTGGAAGAAGTCATTGAAAAGAATGAGAAAATTGATGAGTCCCTTCCTGAAGAGGATCTTCTTTCTCTTAAGGAAGAGATAACTACTCCAGAAGCAGATACTGTAACACATGATGATCTGTCTATACTAGATGATGAACCCATATCTTTTAACGATACGGTTACTGAAACAGAAGAAGAAATATCTCTTTTGGATGATACCCCTATGGATCTTCAGGAAACAGAGACAAGCAGAGAGGATCATGAAGAAATATTACCCAAAGAAACAGAAAGCAATGATGAACTTTTTGATCTTATTCTGCCTAATGCTCCAGAAGAAACAATAGATGAAATATCACTTCAGGAAACAGACGAACAGAAAGCAGACTTACAAGAAGAGAATCATACTCCGATCCTGATCAATATAGAACATATCAGTAAAGAGATCGGTATCTCTACAGAAGATTATAACAACTTCCTCAATGAATATATAGATACGGCAATTACATTGGAAAAAGATCTTAAAAGCGATCAAGACGAGAAACGTTCTCATGCCATTACCACACTTTCACATCTTGCAAGTGTTCTGCATCTTCCTATGATCACAGAGATCATCACACAGATCAAAAACCAATCGGTAGAGAATCAAAACAGCAGTGTAAGCACTCTATACAATACCTTGTCCAGACTCACGACACAAAAAGCCGATATGAGAGAAGAAGTATCAGTTCCGTTAGCAGAAGCAGATATCGAAGTTAAACCATCCGGTACGGAAGGTTTCGGAACGATCAATCTTGATGATGTCAAGCCTGTACATTTTGATTTTCAATTGGAAGAGGCAGCCAATGATCTTAGTCTTCCCGTAGAGCTCATAGAAGAGTTCGTACATGACTTTATAGAACAGGGTCATGCAGAAACAAAAAAAATGTTAGCTGCCTATGAAAAAGGCGACCTGGATACGATCCAAAAGATCGGTCACTTACTTAAGGGAGCATCAAGCAACTTGCGTATCAACCCACTCTCTGATACCCTCTATAAGATCCAATTCTGTGAAGACAGCAGTCAGCTGGAAACACTGATCAAAGATTATTGGGCGCATTTTCTCTCTTTTGAAACGCAAATCAATCTTATATCAAAATAAAAGGAAATAAACGATGACCATACGAAATAGACTTAAGCTCATTGGACTTGTACCGATTGTACTTCTTATCTTATTATCAAGTTATTTCTTTGTAACTTCATATTTGAATTTTGAAAAAGCACATGCTTTAAAAACCGTCTTAAGTAACAATGCCTATCTTGGCAATACACTGGTACAAATAGGTAAAGAGCGTGGTCTTACTGCCCTTTACATGGGAAGCGAAGGAAAAGAGTTTGGTGATTCTTTAAAAAAACAAAGAACCAATACAGACAGATCCTTTCAAACACTTAAGAAAAATCTGGTTGTTAGAGATACAAGTTATATTCCGCTGCTTCTAAAACTTTTAGGGGAAGGTCAGCCCATAGATAATGGAAAATATCAAAAATTACTTCATAATCTTGGAAAAATATCCGGTCTTAGAAAAGCAGTAGATGCAAACAGTAAAGATTTTAAACATATCTTTTTTGACGGGTATACTAAAACATTTGCCACGCCTGTACTTGACAACCTTTCCCAGATCAATAATTTTGTATTGAATACTGAAATGTCCTCCCTTATTTCCACACTTTCCCAACTTTCGATAGCAAAAGAGAACAGCGCTTTGGAAAGAGGCTTTGTTGCTTATTATATGACAAAAAAAGCTTCTATGTCCTTTGAAGAGATCGCGTTATGGGATCAGTTCAAAACCAAAGCAAATGCGTTTGATCTTAAACAAGTAAGCAATCCTGATCTTCATCAAAAGTTGGCAAAGATATTCAATGATCCTAAAGCCAAGGAACTCTTTACCGAGTTGGCGGAGACATCTTCTGCCATTCAGACAGATGTTGATAACGGAGATTATGCTGAAGAAGCTATGGATTGGTTTGCATTGCAGACACAAAAAATTTCTTTACTTTCAAAAGCTGAACTCATCACCTCCAATGCTTTATGGAAAAAGAGTGATACCTATTTGCAAAAACAACTTCTTTTGCTTGCCATTGCTACAGTAATCTGGTTATTGAGTTTTATTCTGGCATTCCTCGGATATGCTACAACACGTGATATTTCCAGAAATATTAAAGAGCTTGAAGATGTACTGAACAAAGCAGTCGATGAAATGAAGAGCAGTGAGCATTATCTTGCCTCAGATACTGCTGCGATAGAAAATATTGAACTTGATACGCATGAGGGAACAAAAGAAGCCTATAGATTCCTTGAAACCCTGGTAGACAATGCAAAACAAGATAAACTTACAGCCCTTCAGGCCAATGAAGCCAAATCACTTTTCCTTGCCAATATGTCCCATGAGATCCGTACACCTCTGAACGGTATTGTCGGCTTTACTGAAATATTAAGAAGCACTGACCTTACTTCAGAACAAGAAGAGTTCCTTTCCATTATTGACAAGAGTTCGGAAAATCTTCTGAGTATTATCAACAATATTCTTGATCTTTCCAAAATTGAAAGCAATAAGATCGAGATAGAGAATATCGTATTTGATGCCCAGGAAGAGTTCGAAAGTGCTATTGAGACCTATTCTGTAGGTGCTGCAGAGAAAAATATTGATCTAAATTTCTATATGGATCCTATGATAAGTAAAAAACTCAAAGGTGACCCGACCAAGATCAAAGAGATCCTGATCAATCTTCTTTCCAATGCAATCAAATTTACAAGTCACGGCGGAGAGATCAATCTTGAAATAAGAAAAACACAGGCTGAAGATGATCTTAATCCCAAGATCACTTTCTCTGTTCAGGATAACGGAATCGGTATGACAAAAGATCAACAATCACGTATTTTTGATGCCTTCTCTCAGGCAGATGTCTCTGTTACACGCAAATATGGAGGTACAGGACTCGGATTAACGATCTCCAGTCAATTCGTTGAGCTTATGGGTGGGCACTTAGAACTTGAAAGTGCAAAAGATCACGGTACAACATTCTATTTCTCCTTACCTCTGGAAGAGATCACATCTACCGATATGAATTATACACATGCCTTTAAAGATATGACAATTGGTAAATATGAACAGGATGTTCCTACTAAACTTGACAGTTACCTGGAGACATATTTTGAATACTTTGGACCAATTGTCAAACATTTTGAGTCTGTTGCTGATCTTAAAGAATTGAATGATAATGATATTTGCAAGAGTTACTGGATAGATATCGATAAAGCCAAGCAGAATATTATGGATGCTATTGCCAATATTGACAAATCAAAACTGATCGTTATAGCAAATGTAACCAGCCGTAATAAAATTGAAGAGATGGGTATATCACAGGACAATGTCATATTTAAACCTGTCACACTTTCCAAACTGAAAAATATACTCAGTAACAGTGCCAATACAACACCTCAACTCATTGAGGAAGCTTTACCTGCACATGCTACGAAATTTGATGCCCATATTCTAGTTACCGAAGACAATATCATTAACCAAAAACTTATCAAACGAATCCTCGAAGAACATGGCATTACTGTTGATCTGGCAAATAACGGTCTTGAATCTTTTGAAAAACGCAGAAATAATGATTACGACCTTCTTTTTATGGATATCCAGATGCCTGTTATGGACGGTATTGAGGCAACCCATGAGATACTTGACTATGAAGAGGATGAAGAGATCCCTCATGTGCCTATTGTAGCATTGACTGCCAATGCACTCAAAGGAGACAGAGAAAAATTCCTGGGAGAAGGTATGGATGAGTATATCACTAAACCTATTGAGACAAGTGAATTGCTGTATGTTCTCAATAAATTCCTCTCCGATAAATCAAAAACTGTTTCTTCTGAAGGATCAGTTTTACCAAAAACAGAAGATAAGGCAACCAAGACAAGTAATAAACGTAAAAAAGAATCTTCACATAAAGAAGAGCAAGACAATATCATATCTTTAGATGAAACACCATCTGAAGATCACGCTTCAGACAAAAAGATACTGATCGCCAAAAAACTCTTTTTAGAGAGTCGTGTTCTAACAAAAGTGATCGACAATCTTGGATATACGTATGATACGTTAAGCAGCGTGGATCTTCTTGAAAATGAACTTGCATTAGGAAAATATGACATACTCTTTACCGATGAAGAACTCATTACCGACAGCATCCGTCAATCTAATGATAATCTGGCTATAATCACGACCGGAAATTCAAAAGAAGAGATACAATATCTTATTAAAAAACATAGAGGATAACACCGATGGCATTAAAAGTACTTATTGTTGATGATGACTTCATTAACAGAAAACTATTACAGACTCTTCTTAAAAAGAATCCCGGCGTAACAGATATTCTAGAAGCTGAAAACGGTTCTGATGCTCTGGATAAATTGAAAAAAGACTCTGATATCAATCTTATTTTATTGGATATCATGATGCCGATCGTTGACGGGATAGAATTTTTAAAGATCTTCAGATCCGATATGGCGAATGCCCATATACCTGTCATCGTCCTCTCTACTGATGATACAAGAAAAACAGAGGTCTTTGACAATGGTGCCAATGATTTTTTGAGAAAACCCATTAAGGAAGATGACCTGTTCGGTAAGATTGAACAGTGGTCTTAGGAATTTCAAATATTCTCTTTTGACACAGTCCTTCCGGACTTGTGACTTATTTTACAAAAACTTCTTTCAACACATCATCTACCGTTGAAACCCCTATAATTTTAATATGCTCTTTTACCTCACGAGGTATATCGTCAAGATCACGTTCATAATTCTTTACAGGAATAAGTGCTTTGGTCACACCTGCTTTATAGGCAGCAATAAGTTTCTCCTTCAACCCACCGATAGGAAGGACTTTCCCTGTCAAAGTCACTTCCCCTGTCATCGCAACCCTGTTATCTACTTTTTGTTCACTCAAAATAGAGGCGATTGCTGTCAGCATTGTGATCCCTGCGCTCGGTCCGTCTTTGGGGGTTGCACCTTCGGGTACATGAATATGCAGATCATAACGCTTATAGACTTCACTCACATCTACAGTAATACGTTCTTCTCTCTCTTTGGCATTATGAGGTATGACAGAAGAAGGAATAGACAACTTCCGTTGGTCTATGAGTATCTTTACAACAGAGTGTGCAATACGTACAGACTCTTTCATGACATCCCCCAGACTTCCAGTAAGCTGCAATGCACCCTTGCCTTTGATCTTGATCGCTTCAATAGTCAGCACATCCCCGCCCACAGCAGTCCATGCAAGTCCAGAGACCACACCGATTTGCGGTTTAGTATCAACTAGAGAGATTTCAAATACTTTTTTATCGGTATATTTCTCTAAATTCTTTTTCGTGATGTGTATGGCATCTTTACTTCTGTCTTCTAAGAGTTTTCTTGCACATTTTCTCATCAGTGAAGCAATTCTTCTACGGAGGTTTCTTACCCCTGCTTCTCTAGTATATTCATCTATGAGTATCTTCAAAGCTTTATCTGAAATAGAGAATTCTCTGCGTTTTAAAGCATGTTTCTTTAACTCTTGCGGGATCAAGTAACGTTTTGCGATCTCAAATTTCTCTTTAGGCGTATAGGAGTTGAGTCCTATGAATTCCATTCTGTCACGAAGCGGCGCAGGTATACGTCCGACATCATTGGCAGTAGCAATGAATATCGCTTTGCTCAGATCAATATTGAAATTCAAATAATAATCTCTATACTTGCTGTTCTGTTCAGGGTCGAGTATTTCAAGAAGTGCTGCTGTAGGGTCACCCCGCATACTTCTACCTACTTTGTCTATCTCGTCAAGTACAATGACAGGATCCATACTTTTAGCTTCTATCAGTCCCTGCACGACTCGTCCGGGCATGGCTCCCACATAGGTTCGTCTGTGTCCTCTAAGTTCATTGACATCTTCCAGTCCACCCAGTGCCATACGCACAAGCGGACGTCCCAATGCAGTAGCAATGGAGTTTGCCAATGATGTCTTCCCTACTCCCGGAGGTCCTGCAAAACAGAGGATCACCCCTCCGATCTCTTTTTGCTTCACACCTCTAAGCTGTGCGAGTTCGCGTACTGAAAAGAACTCGACAATACGCTCTTTTGGTTTTTCCAAAGAGTAGTGGTCTTTGTCAAGCTCTTGGGAAACATCTTCGACTGAGAGACTTTTTTTACTCGTTTTTCCAAAAGGAAGTTCCAAGACCCATTCCAGATAGCTCTGGATCACATGTGCTTCACTGCTTTCAGGATGCATCCGTGCAAAACGGTCCAACTGCTTACTGATCTCCTTAAAAGCATCCTCCTGCATATAGGGCTTCAGCGTTTCTACTTTTTCTCTAAAGGCAGCGATCTCCTCTTCACGCTGCGTATCCATACCCAACTCCTGTTGTATCTCTTTAAGCTGCTCTTTTAGAAAATACTCTTTATTGGTCTGTTCTATTTTGGAATGTACTTTTGTCCGTATCTCTCTTTGTACTTTGGCTGACTCTATCTCTGAAGTGATCACATCTATAAGCTCAAGCAGTCTTTTTTCAATATTGGGCTCTATATAGAGTGCATAGGCTACCTCTTTATCAAGTTTCAGCATCGAAGATACCAGATCTGCAATACGGTGCGGCTCATCATTTTCTTCTATGGTACGTACAAGATCCGCAGGAAAATGGCTGTTCAGGGAAGAGAGTATCTTTATTTTATCTCTTAAAATTCCCATTAGCGCATCTGCTTTAAGTTTGTTATAGCTGTCCAATTTGACAATGTCTATTACTGCGCGGTTAAAATCTCCCGGGATCGGTTCTACGATCTCACCACGGGCAAGTCCCTGGAAAAGTATTTTCACTCTGCCGTCAGGTATATGTACCTTACGCATGATAGAGCCGACCACTCCAACCTTATACATTGCATCAAAATCACGACTTCCCTCTTTCCCTGCAACAGACGATGTTACAAAAAGCAAAGAGTTGTTTTCCATGGCATCCGTAGCAGCATCGATATCTTTCTGATCTGTAAGAAAAATGGGGCTGATCATAAAAGGGTAAAGGAAGAGTTCATCTTCTACAACAATGGGTAAAGTAGTGGGAAATGCATCATAATCACTGAGTTGCATAGATATCTCCTAAAATGTATATATTGAATAGTTTAACGTAGGGGCAGGTTTCATACCTGCCCTAATTTGCATATTTATCTCATGGGTAGGCATAAAACCTACCCCCTACGACATTAATCAAATATTTTACCGATAATCCCTTTTTCCGGTGGAGTAATATCGGTCATTTCCACCACAGAATCACTGTTCTTCTCTCTGTAGATCTCTGCAGCATCAGGCTTACCGGTTCTCTCATAAAGTGCTGCAATATTCTCATTGAGCAGATACTGACTCATATGAAGTCTGACCAAGATCGTATTAACAAGCGGTGCATACGCTGAACCCGGATACCTTACAAGATATCTGTTCGCATTGGCAATAGAATCCATAATAAGCTTTTGATCCTTGTAGACATCTTTGATCCCGAGGAATGCAGCTTTAAGCTTCATAAAATCCGTGTATTCACGATCATCTCCTTCACCGAAACGTTTATTATACTCATCCAGGTAGTAGTTTGCCAACAAGTACTCTTCTTTGTTCATATGTGCATGTGCCAACATCATAATAGCTGTCGGCATAAGCGGTGAACGCATATGCTCACTTTTTAAAGAGATATAATAGGCATCGGCCTTATCCATATTACCGTCACTGATACTCTTTCCTATTTTCTTATACCAGTACAGTGCCGGCTTGTTGAACTCCGCTACTTCATCTTTGTTGGCACAGCCTACAAATAAAAATGCTAACGCTATTGCTGCTAAAACAGTTCTTTTAAATTTCATTGTTTACCTTCAGATATAATCATAAGCTTTATAATAGCTCAATGTATGTAAAAAGTGTATTAGGTTTAAGAAAAAATATATAAAATTATATACTCTAACTATGTAAAACACACTTACGAGTCAGGCTGTCCTACTATAAAAGCATGTCCCGTCTCTTTTTCTATTGTAACTGTAAAAGAAGCATATTCAGCATCATCAAAATTAAATGTCAAATTACAATCTTGCTTTAAAACAGTGGCATAATCCGGTGTATTTGAAGATGTTATCGCCGTATGCGGACGTCCCAAATAATCAAATGCAATATGTTTTGCAGCAGCAGAACATCCTCCACTATAGGTAACACCTCCATCTGAAATACCATATTTTTTTGTGATAAATATATTTGGAGATGATCCGTTTTGTATCGTCTGTGCACAATTTGAAGTATTTAGTCCATTAAGCCGTAAACCATTCATTGGATCCAAAGCCTCCTCATTGGCATCTATATTTCCTTCTCTGTCTCTGTCTGAGCCGATATAATAGAATAACCCGGTATCACTGCATTTTTGAATCCCAAAACGCCAAAACGATCTATGCCAACGTTTTCTAAAGGCTACTGTCCCGGCACCGTCATTACCTTTTACATTGTCCGTAAGTGCCAAATGCTGTGTATACCTGATAGCAGAGAGTATATTGTCTGCTGCTTCCTGAGAAATATCACGTTTTACCCTTGGCATAGCCAAAGCCGCCAAAATACCCAACACAACAATGACCATTACCAGTTCCAACATTGTAAATGCAGCCTGTTTTGTTTTATGCATATCAAACCTTATAGTGTGTCAAATAACACAAAGTATATCGCTTTTTGACTAAAAGAATGTGTTAATCATAATTTCCCTATAATAATACCATATTATTTTTTGACTTTTTTTGACTTTTTTTTGTTAGAATGGAAAAGATGGGGTTAGATTCTACCTGGATCTATGGATTTATTATATATAAGGAGTTTGTTTATGAAATATTTAAAATTATTAATGCCTGTATTATTTTTCTTATTTACTACATCACTATATGCCGATGACAACAGTATTAACGGAAGTTGCCCGGGAGAAGTCATTGAAGAGCTTGACGGTACAACTGTTTCTGCTTCTCATACTGAAAATGGAGCTATTGGAGGTGGAGGGAATGACCGATACAGGATAAACTTTCCTGTAGATGGAAACCTCTCTATCAATATCACCAACAGAGATGCCAGTAAAAATGCAAGATATGACTTCTATCTCAGCCGAAACAGTTGTGGCAACAATGACAGTGACTGGAATATTATCAGTGCCCAAAGAGGTACAACCCATACTGCCAATATTAAAGTCAATGCCGGAGACACGATCTATATCAGATTACAATCAAGAAAGTCAGAACCGACAAAAGGTCAACAAGCTTATGCATTGGCGCTTGATTTTACCTTGTCGCCACCGCCACCACCTTTAGGTGCTTTTACACAAAAGTACACTACCAACCTCAAGGGAAATATTAAAGTTATAGGAAACACCGTTCTTCAATTCAATGGCAATATCAACGGAAACTCTAATGCTCAACTTGCTCTAAGTTATGTCAATATAGACAGCG